>Ga0224523_1000014_pt1 | contig 125606 bp, 92 predicted proteins | sample CFST50metaG_FD_182732 | JGI IMG/M metagenome (GOLD analysis project Ga0224523, IMG submission 182732) | Peat soil microbial communities from Stordalen Mire, Sweden - C.F.S.T50 | ecosystem: Environmental > Terrestrial > Soil > Wetlands > Peat | place: Sweden: Norrbotten County, Stordalen Mire... | reverse complement strand
ACTGATACGACCATAAACAAAGCCAAGCCGGGCACATACCTTTATCCTGTTGGAGATTTTTCCGGCGGCAAATTCAGCCAAGGTGTTGGAAGCGTGGAACAATTGCGTCGCGCCAGGCTAAAAGTAGCCTATGAAACTGAGTTAACCACGGCGGTGCTCCAATTGGACTGTATTCCTTTTACCTATAGCAATGCCGCGACAGCCGTAACATCGGCCACGACGTACGATACTGCAACTAAAAAGTATACTACTACCAACACACCGTCTAATGCGGCTTATTTAAATGGCGGCGGCGTAACGATAAAGGACGCCTACCTGCGTTTTACCGAACCCTGGCTGAAGAGCTTTTCGCTCATGGGCGGCGTGTTCGACAGGCCCTTTGGTTTTGAAATACATTATTCATCAAGCAATCGTGAAACTCCGGAACGTTCACGCACCGAACAAACGCTGTTCCCCGGCGAACGCGATCTTGGTTTGGCCCTGGAAATGTACCCCGGCGAGAACATGGGGTTCATGCAGTATATTAATTTTAAAGGGGGCGTTTTCACGGGCAACGGTATCAATGTTGAAACGGACAATGCTCGCGATTTCATGGGCCGCTTAGGTTTTTCCGTTCCTCTCAAGGAAATCGGTCTCGGTATTGATGGAGGCGCGTCCGGATACTTTGGAAAAGTAACGAGCTGGAACGACGTCGCCGACAGCTTTTCCGTGGATACCAAAACATTTATAAAGGGAACCAAAAACTATGACAAGACATTCGACAGGAAATATTATGGTGGAGACCTTCAACTGTATTACAGCCTGCCGGTCATCGGCGGCCTGTCCCTCCGTGGTGAAGTATACACAGGCAAGCAACCTGGATTTGCCACAAGCACAAGTTCGCCCAGCAACAATATTCTGAACACCAACCCTGTTTTTATACGTAATTTCCTTGGATTCTACGCATGGTATGTGCAAAACATCGATCCTATTAGAAGTCAATTAGTCGTGAAATTTGACTCCTATGATCCCAATACGGACATTAAGGTTTCCGATATCAATGGCTTTGACAGCACAAAGCTCGCCACCTCGGGTGTTTCTTTTGCCGATCTTATGTTCAATACAATAGGACTTGGCTGGATCTATCATTGGGACGAGAATATAAAACTCATGCTTTACTACGATATCGTCCAACCTGAAAAAGTCAAAAATGTTTGGGCTGCAAAAACTTCAAGTAGTTTTTATCCCTATACACTGGATATGAAGGCGAATGTCTTAACGTTCCGCGTTCAATATAAATTCTAAAGAAAAACATTTTAATTGTAGAGACACACGGCTGTGCGCCTCTATAGAAAAATAGCGATGAAAAAATTATCAAAGGAGAATCTATCATGAAGAACAAAACATTACGGCTCTGCTTGGCGGGGCTGCTCGTGGCCGCGTCATTTATGCTTATCGCCGCCGGAGGTAAAAAGACAATCACGGTAAAAGGTTCCGACACAATGGTCATTCTTGCCCAGCGTTGGGCTGAGCTATACATGGCGAAAAATCCGGATATTTCGGTCCAGGTCACCGGCGGAGGTTCCGGCGTGGGCCTTTCCGCGCTTATCAATGGCACCACCGACATCGCCAATTCATCACGGCCGATAAAAAACAGCGAAATAGACAAATTGAAACAACGTTTCAACGCGCTCAGCTACGAAACCAAGGCTGCCAAGGACGGCATTACCCTGTATCTCAACGAAGCCAACCCGGTTTCCGAAATGACCATCGACCAGATCAAGGCCATGTATCTCGGAGAAGTCACGAACTGGAAAGACGTGGGCGGAAATGATGAAAAAATCATCCTCTACGGCCGTGAAAACAGCTCGGGAACCTACGTTTATTTCAGGGACAATGTTCTTAATGGTAAAGACTACAGTCCCATGATGCAGACGCTTCCCGGCACCGCGGCCGTGGTAAATGCGGTATCCAAGGATAAAGTCGGCATCGGTTACGGCGGCGCGGCGTATGCAAAGGGAATAAAAATCCTGAAAGTTAAAAAAGACGCAGGCTCCACCGCCTACGAGCCGACCCCCGAAACCATCAAACTTAATCAATATCCGATTACCCGGTATTTGTATATGTATACACGCGCTAAACCCGCCGGTGATATGAAAAATTTCATCGATTGGGCATTGAGCGGCGAAGGCCAGTCCGTCGTAACCGCTGTCGGATATTTTCCGGTCAAATAATTTAAACCGCGGGGGTTGAATCCTTTAAACCCCCGCGCCATCACCATGGTAATCTCATGAACGATACTGCAACGATATTGCCTCCGGCCCGGATAAAATTCCGCTTATTTGAATTTTGCGCTGAAAAGCTGATCGCGGGGATAGCGTTTCTGTCATTTGTATTCATATTTCTTATCCTGATTTTTATCCTGAGGGAATCCTTGCCGCTCATCCTGGGCAGAGCAACCGACGACGTCGGCAAAGTAACCCTTAAAAGCTTATTGTCCCTTTCCTGGCGGCCGGTATCCAATACTCCCCTCTACGGCATGTTTCCGCTGATGATCGGCAGCCTCAAGGTCACCGCGGTTTCCATGCTTTTCGCCTTTCCGGTCGCCATTTTTGCCGCGCTGTATACGTCAACCTTCGCTCCGCGCTTTGCAAAAGAATTAATGAAACCCGCAATTGAAATTTTAGCGGGGATTCCATCGGTAGTCATCGGTTTTTTCGCCCTCACGGTTCTGGCCTCCTTTTTCCAAAAGTGGCTTGGGTTCCACTACCGGCTCAATGCTTTTACCGGCGGTATTGCGCTTTCCATTGCGGTAATACCCATTATTTACACGGTCGCCGAAGACGCCCTGAACGCTCTTCCCAAATCCATGCGTGAAGCCAGCTTCGCGCTGGGCGCGTCAAAATGGGAAACCGCCTTGTTTGTCCTGCTTCCCGCTGCAACGCCCGGAGTGTTTGCCGCTTTTCTTTTGGGGCTTGGACGCGCGTTTGGAGAAACGATGATCGTGCTCATGGCCACGGGAAACGCGGCGTTGCTTTCGTGGAACCTGGTCGAGCCGGTGCGCACCATGTCCGCTACCATCGGCGCGGAAATGGCCGAAGTCGTGTTCGGCGACGCTCATTACAACGTGCTTTTCTTCATCGGCGTATTGCTTTTCATTTTTTCCTTTACCCTCAACGCCGTGGCGGAATTCATCGTTCGTCAACGAATGATGAAACGGTTCGGGGGCAACATATGACGCTTCGAAAAAAACTATTGGGAAAAGGTATTGTTTTTTTTACGGCCCTATGCGCTTTCGCGATCATCGGACTCGTCGTTTTCATCATGGGGACCATTATCGCCGGAGGGCATAGTCATGTAACGTGGAAATTCCTCACCCTGGCCCCTACCGAAGGCATGACTTCCGGCGGCATTTTCCCGGCAATTATCGGAACGTTTTTCCTCGTTGTTATCATGTCCATCGTTGGAGTTCCCGTGGGGACCATTACCGCCATCTATTTGGCCGAATATACGAAAAAAGGCTCCTTCATCGCCAAAACAATACGTTTTGCGGTCAATACGCTTGCGGGCATACCCTCGATTGTGTTCGGATTATTCGGGCTTGGCTTTTTTATTCAATTTTTAGGCGCGAACCTCGACAAAGCATTCGCGCCCGCCGGTCAATTAGTTTGGGGACAACCTTGTTTACTATGGGCGGCTCTGACCATGGCGCTTTTAACGCTTCCGGTGGTGATCGTTTCAGTTGAAGAAGCCATCCGGACCGTGCCCAAGGAGCTTCGCGAGGCAAGCCTGGCGCTCGGGGCAACCCGCTGGGAGACCATCGTGCGCATCGTGCTGCCCAATTCCGTTACCGGCATTTTAACCGGCGGCATCCTGGCGGTAAGCCGGGGCGCGGGAGAGGTGGCGCCCATTCTCTTTACCGGCGCCGCGTATTTCCTGCCGCATCTTCCCGGCAAACTCCAGGACCAATTCATGGAGCTCGGTTATCATGTTTATATTATGTCAACACAGTCCACCAATGTGGACGAGACAAAGGGAATCCAGTTCGCAACGACCCTGGTGCTGCTGTTGTTGACTTTTTGTCTTAATTTTTCAGCGGTGTTTTTACGGTATTGGATGAGGAAAAGGGCATTGTCGTCATGAAGTACTTTATTAACATCTATAATAGAACGTGGATTTTTCCCCTCTCTTGCGGGAGAGGGGCGGCCAAAGGCCGGTGTGAGGTCCGTTTTTAAGCTCATCCCTCTTCCCCTTCCCTTATCCACCTTGTGGGTTAGGGAAGGGGGGGCTTAAGTGAATCGTTATCAATCAAGGAAACTCCCATGTCGCGAGAACGCATACTCATCATTGAAGATGAAGAAGACATTCAGGAACTGCTCCAATACAACCTTTCCAAGGAGGGGATGAAGACCTTCGGCGCTCTTACGGGCGAAGAGGGACTTAAAAAAGCGAGAAAAGAACCCTTTGACCTTATCCTCCTTGACCTTATGCTTCCGGGAATGAACGGTCTCGATGTGAGCAGAAGTTTAAAAAAGGACGATAAAACGCGTAATATCCCCGTTATCATACTGACCGCCAAGGGTGAGGAGTCCGATGTCGTATCGGGGCTTGAGCTCGGCGCCGATGATTATATCGTCAAGCCTTTCAGTCCTAAAATATTGATCGCAAGGATAAAAACCGTGCTGCGGCGCAAATCCGCCGAACCCGTCAACGACTCTCTCCCCCTGCGTATCCACGATCTTGCCATACATCCCGGACGCAGGGAGGTCCTCTGGCGAAACAAACTCCTCACTCTTACCAATATGGAATTTCAGGTGCTGCATTTTCTTGCTAGTAAACCAGGATGGGTATATTCGCGCTATCAGATCGTAGAAGGAGTGCGCGGGGACAATTACCCGGTTACCGACCGGGCCGTGGATGTTTTGATCGTCGGACTGCGTAAAAAACTCGGAGAGGCCGGCGTCCTCATTGAAACCGTGCGCGGCGCGGGCTACAAGTTTCGGGAGCAATAATATCCATGTGGCCTAAAAAACTCTTCCGTCAATTATTCCTTTCCTACCTGCTCATCTTAGGGATACCCATCATCGCGCTCATGTGGTATTCCGCGGGTTCATTCAAGGATTTTTATTTGACCTTGACCTTTAATGATCTCAAATCGCGGGCATTTCTCATAAGCTCTCAAGTCGAGGAACATATTTCGCGTTCATCGTTCAGCAATATCGATTCTCTTTGTAAAGCTATTTCCATTCAGATAAACACTCGCTGTACCGTAATATCCGCGGACGGAAAAGTGCAGGGGGATTCACAACGAAATCCGGATTCCATGGAAAACCATGGCGCACGTCCGGAAGTAGTAGCGGCGCTGGCCGGTAATGTCGGCGTTTCGGATCGTTTCAGTCAGACGATTCTTACCGATATGATCTATGTCGCGGTCCCGGTAAGGGTTTCCGGAAAAATCGTCGCCGTGGTAAGGACCGCTCTTCCCCGCTCGGTAATGAATGCCGTTATTTCACAATTATATAGGAAATTAGCCTGGGCGGTTCTCCTAACGGCGCTTTTCGCGGCTTTGATAAGCTATTATGTTTCCAGAAAGGTAAGCCTGCCCATCAACGCCATGAAAATAGGCGCCCAGCGGTTCGCCTCAGGGGATTTCAGCGTAAAGATAGGCCTTTCCGGCGGCGAGGAACCCGACCAATTAGCTTTAGCTCTTAACGAAATGGCCGCTCACCTGAGCGCTACAATCGACCAAATCAAGGCGCAACGCAATGAACTCGACGCCATCATGATGAGCATGACCGAAGGGGTGGTTGCTGTTGACGCTAGCGAGAGGGTCCTTTTTGTTAACCGAGCCGCCGCCGCGCTTTTCGGCATTGACGCCCGTGGGGCGACCGGAAAATGGATTGGCGAGGTTTTACGTAACGCCGAAATCCAGGAGTTTATCGTTTCGGCGCTTCGCGCGGTAAAATCCGTCGAAGGCGAACTTACCCTCCTTACTCCGACCTCCGCGCAAAACAGCTCCGGGGAGCTTTTTTTACAGCTTCACGGTAGCCCGCTGTTCAACGCTTCACGGGTCATTATCGGCGCGCTCGTGGTGATTAACGATATAACCCATATAAAAAAGCTGGACATTATCCGCAAGGATTTCGTTGCCAATGTTTCCCACGAACTGCGTACGCCGCTCACGTCGATTAAAGGGTTCGTGGAAACGCTGCTTTCCGGTGCTGTCAATGACCCCATCCAAGCCCAAAGGTTTCTCGGAATCCTTTCGAACCAGGTAGAGCGCCTCAATACCATTGTCGAGGACTTGTTGACTCTTTCAAAAATCGAGCGCGACGAGGAACAGAGGGCCATCGAACTTTCAGCGACACCCCTTGTCGAGGTCATCAAAGCCGCTATGGAAGCTTGCGCCGACAAGGCTCAACAAAAAAATATCGCCATTCAGTCCGAGTGTCCCGTCGAAATGACCGCGCTGCTCGAACGAACGCTGCTCGAACAAGCGCTGGTAAATCTTCTGGACAATGCCATTAATTACAGCGAAGCGGGCAAACGCATTTGGGTAAGCGCAAAAACAGCCGACAACGGCCGCGAGATGGTGATTTCCGTAAAGGACGAGGGTATGGGAATCGGCCGCGAACACCTCGGCAGGCTTTTCGAGCGCTTTTACCGGGTCGATAAAGCCCGCAGCAGGAAGCTTGGGGGAACCGGTCTTGGCCTTTCCATTGTAAAGCACATCGTCACCGCGCACGGCGGTCGCGTTGAAGTAGAGAGCGAGCCGAACAAGGGCAGCGTTTTTTTCATTTATTTGCCGCGCACGGCAAGCGGCGCGGCGTGAGGATTATATAATGCTTACTCAAACAACATCGGGTGCCGTAAAAATAAAAGTTGACAATCTGGATTTTTATTACGGAGCCCGTAAATCGTTGTTCGATATAACCATGAATATCGATGAGGGCCGCGTTACGGCTCTCATCGGGCCTTCGGGGTGCGGCAAGTCCACGTTTCTTCGTACGCTCAACCGCATGAACGATATTATAGAAAAAACGCGCGTCGAAGGTACGGTAGTTATTGACGGAGAGAATATTTACGGCAACGGCATCGACGTGGTCGCTCTGCGTAAAAAGGTAGGCATGGTGTTCCAGAAGTCAAATCCTTTTCCAAAATCCGTGTTTGATAACGTCGCCTTCGGACCCCGTATTCACGGCCAGAACAACCGGGGCGTTTTGGCGGAAATCGTTGAAAAAAGCCTTGTCAGGGCCGGATTATGGGAAGAAGTCAAGGATCGGCTCGGCGCCAGCGCGCTGGGGCTTTCCGGCGGACAGCAACAGCGGCTCTGCATCGCCAGGGCGCTTGCGGTGGACCCGGAAATCCTGCTCATGGACGAACCCGCCTCGGCCCTAGACCCCAGGTCCACGGCGCGCATCGAAGACCTTATCGGGGAGCTACGGAGCGACTACACCATCGTCATCGTCACGCACAATATGCAGCAAGCGGCTCGGGTTTCCGATTTCACGGCATTTTTTTACGAAGGGATTCTCGTGGAATTCGGCGATACCAACCGTCTTTTTACCATACCTAAGGAAAAAAAGACCGAAGATTATATTACCGGAAGATTCGGATAAAAGGAGTCCACAACGTATGTCCAAGCATTTGCAGCGGGAAATAGAAAGTCTTAAAAAGAAACTGCTTCAACTGTCAACCGTGGTTGAAGAGAGTATGCTGCGCGCGGTTCGGTCCGTGGAAAAAAAAGATGGTACCCTTGCCAAGCGCGTTCTGACGGAAGACGCCGTTGTCGATAAAATGGAAATCGAGGTCGAGGAAGAATGCCTTAAGGTTCTTGCCCTCCACCAGCCCGTCGCGGTCGATCTGCGATTTATCATTGCCGTGCTTAAGATCAATAACGACCTTGAGCGTATTGGAGATCTGGCGGTCAACATCGCGGAGCGCTCCATCGAACTCGCGGGGCAGCCCTCATTCGAATTTGCCTCCAATTTCCTCGTCATGTGCGAAAAGGCGGTCATCATGCTTAAAAAGTGCATCGATTCCTTCATTACCCTGGATGCAAAGCGGGCCCTGGAGGTTTGCGCGGCCGACGACGAAGTCGACGAATTGTACCGGGACATGTACGATAAAGTCAAGACCGGCATCAATCAAAACCCGGATAAAATCGATGAATATTTGCAGGTCCTGTCGATCTCCCGCCACCTGGAGCGAATCGCGGACCACGCTACGAACATATCCGAAGACGTTATTTACATGATAGAAGGCGACATCGTCAGGCACAGAACGGAAGAGTTCAGGAAATAACTCATCATGCCGCATGCCGCGGCCCTCCCCGGCGGCAAATGCCGGAGGGCTAAACCGATTGCGGCAGTAAACTCATGGGGATGTCGCGAGCTTCCCCGTTGATACGCGGTTTGACCGGCTTCCCCAACAAGTCGAAGGTCGCCTCCTCCCACGTCGCGGTTTCTTCAATCCTCTTGCGGGACATATATCTCATTTCCATGTACCGTTCAGGTTCACGTTCCATCATTTCCGCCATGCGGATAATCGCGTCAGTCCAGGCGGCTTCATCGTTTTCCTGAAGGACAAACCCGGTTTTCCCGTTTTCTATAAGCTCCTGCGGCCCTCCGACATTGGAAACCAAGGCCGGCAAACCGCATGCCTGGGCCTCAAGAATCACCATGCCGAACGTATCGGTCACGCTTGGAAAAACAAAAACATCCGCGGCCGAATACCACCATGGGAGCGCGTCGTGGGGAATCCTGCCCGTAAATATTACTCCCAAGCAATCTGAAAAATCGGCCCGCACCTCTGCAAGAATAGGACCGTCACCGGCAATAATCAGCGTGAACGCGCCCCTGCGCCGTACGACGTTTTTATATACCCTGGCGAGAAAATCAAGCGATTTTTCTTTTCCGATGCGTCCGACCCACAGCAGCACGGGGCCGGTTGCCAACCCAAGGTTTTTTCGAACTTTTGCGCGGCCTTCCTCGGTAAAATTGAATTTTATCGCGTCGATGCCGCGTTTGAATAGACGCATTTTCTCCGTTTGAAAACCCCGGTCACCGAGCATGGCGAAATAGTGACGGGTGGGAACACGTATCTCGTCTACCATGGAATGAAACCACTTCAAATACGATTCCGTCAAATTGGTCATGGTATCATCCCCAATGAACAGCGCCGCCTGGCGAGTGAAATCGGTGTGGAAAATCGCCGTGCAGCGTAGCGAAAGGATTTTAGCGGCCAAAAGCCCCATAAGGCCGATTGGCCCGGGCGTTGAAATAATGATCTCATCAGGCTCAAAGTGTTGAATAATCTCTATTGATTTGAGGAGCGATGGGAATCGAATGGTCAATGAATCATAAAAGTCGGGTATCGCGGCAAATATAAACGGCAGGTTAAGGATTTCATGACAATTGCCGGAGAGTTCATTCTGCGGCGCCGAAACCACTTGGGTCACCGGTATGCCGTTATTATTGGCGCTCCCTATCATGCACTTGAGCGTTTCGCTGATGCCGTTGAGATCATGAAGCGTGTCGGAAAACCATAAAACACGCTTTTGTTTTTTGGAGGCAAGAGGCTCTCCGGCAATCCGCTCGTAGCATTGTTCAATAACCTGTCTGTTTGACGCCATGTGGCGCAAGGTGCTTAAAAACGGCATGGAAAGAAAAATCCCCGGAAGAGCCGAGGAAATATCCTTCATGAGCTTGAATGCGTTACCTTTCCGAACGTCTTTTTCAATTGACTTAAGGATCATGCCGAAATAATCATCCGCCAGGGAGGCGATACTCTGATACATTCGCTCCTGCTGTTCATCGGTCGAAAGATTGCTATTACTCATGCATGCGGTAAGCTCTTCGAAAAAACGGATAATGGCCCCGTTTTTTTCGTTCTTCCTCAACTTCAATTTTTGCAAGGAAAGCCAATTTTTAGCCGCAAGAGGTTTTTTGTCAAAAATAAAACCGCTGATATCCTTTAAAAAATCGTTGCCGCCGTCCTCTCCCGTGCACCGGCTCTTGTAAAAATTCCATGCGATTTTATAAATGGAAAACGCCAGGCCCTTGAAATCGTTATGCCTGCCGATTTCCATTGTCGCGCCTTGCCTAATGGCGCTTAAAAATTCATCACTGGTATCCGCGCGGGCAACCTGTGTGGCGGTTTGGCCTACGAATAACCCCGCATGGTCATCGCTTCCTCCTGTAAAGCTTTTCTTCCAGGGCGTTTGGCCCCACGGCGTTATTTCGTATTCAAGGGAAAGCGCCCCGATACGCTCCGGGGTCAGGGTTTTCAGGGTTTCCTTCCAAACATTATTGGCAAATACCGGGCGGGCGCCGTTAATGCCTTCGAATACATTGAACAGCAATATTAATTTTTCCAGATGATGAGAAGAAAGTTTGCCGTTGATGGAAAAATTCGCATGCGCAACAGAACAGGGGATGTCGTTTTTGCGTAAAAAATCCCGCAGGTGATAAATGTTGGTTCTCAGGCGCTCTATTTCATTGAACTGCGACGCATCGATTCCATAAACAAGCACATGAATTTTACACCCGTCTTCCGGGAAATATGTCGTGGCCTCCACGCTGATAAAAACATCTTCCGGGTGGGCGGATTTGAGTTGTAAAGCGCCGTCGATGGTATTGTGATCGGTCAATGTTACAAAGGACATGCCCCGGCTTTTTGCCTGCCGGTAAACATCTTCGATCGGCGTATAGGATTCCCGGGCGCCGATGCGTTTAAGGAACCACTCCGAAGGGTGCTCTGAAAAACAAGAATGAACATGCAAATCGACACGCGCCATAATTTCTCCTCCTATTCGTGGTTCCTGATAAAAATTATTCCACCACGTTATGGGGGCATTATGGTTGTGTTAGAAGTCGGTAAGCTTGAATTATAGGTAACCTTCGTTATACCGCACATTCCAATACTTCAACGGGATTTTCACTCATGAGGACGAGAAGATTATTGTCGATATCATGAAACAGCGCCAGCCAAAGTTTGTAACCGGGGATATTAACCACTGATTTAGGAAGATCGTAAAACTCCACGGCTCGGTCCTTAAGAATGGAATGTGTCGCATGAATATCGTCCACTTTTAAGTATAATACCGAACGCTTCTCCCGCACATCCGATTTCGTGAGCATGAACCGCACGCCATTGCACTCGCATACCGCGGATTTCTGGTCCGTATACAGCACGGTACTATCAAGTTTATTCCGGTAAAATTCAACGGCTTTCTCGATGTTTTTCACCTTTAATTCCAGTTCGCCTATTTCCCCGATACTGAAATTGATTTTTTCCCGATTTGTTTCTTTTGAAAAAACGAAGGAATTTAAAACGCCGAAATTCATTGGATTTTCCATGGATACCTCCTTAAACTCTATGTATTATATTCGTTGTAGAGAACTATCGGTTCCATAGTTGTAAAGTAAAAGCAAATTTCCTGCCGATTTTTTTACTCTCGTTTGGCTGTATCTCCATACTAAAATTAACATCGTGTTGTTAGGATTGTATTAGGGAATGATTTTTTTTTAAAATCTATTCCTCTGTGCACAGGGCTCCAATGATGTTTTTTAAATATTTCCTCAAACGACCATAATAAAAAACTAATCGCGGCCAAATTAACCCGTAACAATTTAAACTGATTTTAACGGGTCGTTAACGGTTATTTCATTAAAAATAAACGGAAAATGGTAGTTCTTGGAGCATACGGACCTCAACGGAATAACAATCGTGCGTCCTATCATAAATAAAATTTCATTGTCGGTAATGATAATCTCGATTTGCGGATTTTCTATGTTCCTTTCATTATTTGCCGCAGACCTGCCCCTCGACTCATTTCCGATTGTTCTCAATAACACGAAAATTGATAAAGGCCCATGGAAAATCGTTATGGGTTCAAATGAAATGTTTGCTGTATCCAAAGAGGCAGAGCGATATGTCCTGCATGCCTTCACTACGGGGAAAAATTTTTGCGTCGCCAAAAAGGTTTCCCTATCGCTCAGCGCATTTCCCATTCTCACCTGGGCGTGGAAGACGGTAGTTCTTCCCCTTGGCGGCCGTGAGGATACCAAAAAGAAAAATGATTCGGCGGCAGGCATTATCATAGGAATGCGGTGTGGATTGACATTTCACGCTATTAAATACGTATGGAGTTCGTCGCTTCCCCAAGGGAGCCTCGTTCAAGACGAACCCGACGCATTTGATAGAGTAATCGTTCTCCAATCGGGAAAAGAGCTTTGTGGAACGTGGGTCAGGCAAAAAGTTAACCTGCGCCAGGATATCAGGCGCTGCTTCGGTGACTCCTGGAATGCAGTCGATGCCGTAAGCATCATGACCGATTCGGACAACACCCATTCGACGGCCGAAGCATTCTATACGGATATTACGTTTATGGCGGATTCTATCGCAAACACACATTTATAGGGGGATAGCCCAATGGTTATAAGCGATTTGAAACGAGTCAAAATCGGTGATCACTCTATCGGCGAAGACGCCCCTGTTTTCATCATTGCAGAGATCGGCATCAACCATAACGGTTCAATAGAACTGGCAAAAAAGATGATCGATGGCGCGGCGCGGGCGGGCTGCAGCGCCGTTAAATTCCAAAAACGGACTCCTGAAATATGCGTGCCCAAACATCAACGGGACGTTATGCGCGAAACCCCGTGGGGCGTTATGTCCTACCTGGAATACCGCAGAAAAGTCGAATTCGGCTTTGATGAGTATATGGAAATAAACCGCTATTGTAAGGAGCTTAACATCCCGTGGTTCGCCTCCTGCTGGGACGTTCCGTCCATCGAATTCATGAAACAGTTCGATATTCCCCTGTTTAAAATTTCATCCGCAATGTTGACGGATACGTCTCTCTTGTCGAATATGCGGCAAACCGGCTCGCCGGTCATGATTTCGACCGGCATGTCTACGGCCGGGGAAATCGAAGATGCGGTTAATCTTTTAGGGGAAGAGAACCTCCTTATCGCCCACACGACATCGGTGTACCCCTGCGCCGATGAAGAGCTGAATTTACGCATGATTACTTCGCTTAAGCGGCGCTTTCCGGGGTCTATCATCGGGTATTCGGGACATGAAACCGGCTTACCCACCACCATTGCGGCAGTCGCGTTTGGGGCGACGTTCGTCGAGCGACATATAACGCTCGACCGGGCAATGTGGGGAACCGACCAGGCCTCTTCAGTTGAGCTTCACGGGTTGGAAATCCTCGTCCGTTATATTCGAAGCGTCGAAAAAGCAATGGGTGACGGCGTGAAAAAACTCTATGCGGGGGAAATTGCCGCGAAAAATAAAATGCGGCCGTCAATGACAAAGGATCAACCCATCGAAATGGCAATGCAATGAGGAAAAAAGTCCTCTTCATCGGCGGCTCCGTCAATCAAACCTCGATGATGCATGCACTATCGCGTTATTTCCAGGAGTATGATTGTTTTTTCACTCCCTATTATATAGGGGATTTTCGCGACGGCCTCATGAAAAAATATTTCGATTTTTCAATTCTGGGAGGGAAATACAAACAACACACCCTCGAATACCTAGCATCGAATAATTTAAAAATCGATGCAATGGGATCTTCCGGTGATTATGATTTTGTCGTGACTTGCCAGGACCTCATCATCCAGAAGAACATCAAAAACAAAAGGATTTTCCTCGTTCAGGAAGGAATGACCGATCCGCAGCGATTAGGTTATTTTTGTGTCAAGAGACTGGGCTTTCCCCGGTGGATCGCGGGCACTTCGGCCACCGGACTTTCAAACGCCTACGATTTATTTTTCGTCGCCTCGAAAGGATACGCCGACCTTTTCATAAAAAATGGCGTCAGGCCGGAAAAAATCATGGTGACGGGCATTCCCAATTTCGATGACGTCAAACGCTTTCTCAAAAACGATTTCCCTTATAAAAACTTCGTTCTTGCATTGACTTCCAATTTACGAGAGTGCATGGAGTATGAAAATCGCAGGAAATTCATTCTTAAGGCGGTCAGCATCGCCGCGGGACGAACGCTTATTTTCAAGTTGCACCCCAGTGAAAATATGCACAGGGCGGTCCGCGAAATAAAGCGGCATGCTCCTCACGCGTTTGTTTATTATACCGGCAACACCAATCACCTGATTGCCAATTGCGATGTCTTGATTACCCGATACTCCTCGACGGTTTTTATCGGCGAAGCACTGGGAAAAGAAATTCACGCCGATATTCCGCTTGCGGAAGTGCGACAATTGGCCCCGATTCAAAATGGCGGCGACTCAGCTCGGCGAATTGCCGTCTGTATTAAAAACCACCTCGAAAAACTGTTCCCCGAATACCGCCGATACCATTCCTCGCAACGCGGAGAAACCTTCAACCATGCGCCCCGCCGCGTCATTTCAGCGCGCGGACGCGCCTTTGCAAAAGCCCCGTGCGGCTTAGCCATACGAGAGGAGCCTTAGCGATGAGCGCTGAAATGAAACTTGATTTCCCGGCCATTCAAACCAGGCACACCGAAGAGGAAATCGCTGAATTGTGCGAGGCCCTGGTTGAGGCGAAAACGCTCTCCATGGGGCCTTATCTTCGGGAATTCGAAACCGCTTTCGCCGATTTCTTGTCGGCCAAATACTGCTTCGGGGTCTGCAACGCTTCCTGCGCGCTTGAACTTGCGGCCATGCTGTGCGGAACCCGTGAAGGCGAGGAGATCATCGTTGCGGCCCACACCTTTACGGCAAGCGCGCTTCCCTTCCTCAGGCTTAAAGCCAAGCTCGTTTTCGCCGATATCGATCCGCTCACTTTTGTCATGGATGTCGCCGACGTCAAGAATAAAATCACGGCGCGCACGCGGGCCGTCGTGGCCGTGCACCTATACGGTTTGCCGGTAAACATGGATACGCTCATGCCCTTGGCGCGCCAACGCGGCATCATGGTCATCGAGGACTGCGCGCAATCGCCGGGGGCGGCATGGAGGGGGAAAAAGACGGGGACTTTCGGGGATTTCGGCTGTTTCAGCTTCCATGGCCAGAAAAATATTTCAACGCTTGGCGAAGGGGGAATGATCGTTACCGAAAACGAAGCCTATGCCGAAAAAATCCTCGGGCTTCGGAAAATAGGGCAACGACCCTTTGTCAACCAAACAAAGTATTGGCTGCCCGCCATGAGCAATATCGTGGAGGCGGCGCCGGGCCTCATTCCCTATAATTTTGCGCTTGGCGAGATTCAGGCCAAGGCCGGAACGCTTTTGTTGAAGCGGCTCGACCGGATCAATGCCCGGCGAAGGGAAAACATCGCCGCAATAGTTTCGGCGCTAAGCCATCACCCTGAACTTCAGTTTCAAAAAATGCCGCCCGATGCCCTGCATGCGGCGCATTTACTTCCCGCGCGGCTGGCAGTGCTTGGGTCAGGAAAAAACCGGGATGATCTGATCGGTATGCTTTACAATGACTACGGAATCAAGTGCGTGGTCCAATACTATCCGCTCTATCGCTATGAGCTTTTTCAAAAACACGGGTATTACGACGACGGATCGTGCCCGGAAACCAACCGGTTCTTCGATTCCATGCTCTCATTTCCCTTTGGGTCCGATCTCACCGACGGCGACAGGGACTATCTCATCGCTTCAACCGATGCGGCCCTGAATACCTTGAAAGGCGCTTGACACATGATTTCCTTCAAAACGTTTACTCCGGTTCCAAACGTGATTTTTTTAAAAGGAGCCATCGGCGCCTTAGACGCCATCCTAACGGAAAAAAAGAACCGCGACGGATATGCCGTTTTCGTAATCGACCATTTTTTCGAAACCCATACGCTCAAGGACCTCTCCATCGAGAAAACGGATATTTGTTTTTTCCTGGACACCACGGATGAACCGAAAACTTCCACGATCGACGGCTATGTCGATTTTGTCAAAAAAGAGAAAACCGGCCTTCCGGTCGCTATCGTCGGCATTGGAGGAGGATGTGCCTTGGACGCTGCAAAAGCGCTGTCCATCATGCTGACCAATCCGGGCAAAACCCATGAATACCAGGGGTGGAACCTCGTTAAAATAAAACCGGTATACAAAATAGGCATTCCCACGATTTCCGGGACGGGGTCCGAAGTTTCGCGGACCGCGGTATTGACGGGGCCTGAAAAAAAACAAGGCATCAACGACGAACATTCGCTCTTCGACCTTGCGATTCTTGATCCCGATATGCTTAAAACGATCCCCGTGACGCAGCGGTTTTACACGGGAATGGATTGCTGGATCCACTGCGTCGAATCGCTGAGTGGAACATTCCTCAACGAATTCAGCGAGGCATTCGCCTCCAAAGCGCTTGAGTTATGCAATAACGTTTTTCTTCAAAACGGCGACGACGCGGACCTTATGGTCGCCTCGTATATGGGGGGAAGCGCAATCGTCTATTCGGAAGTGGGCGTTTGCCACGCGCTCTCTTACGGTTTAAGCTATGCGTTCGGCATTCACCATGGTTTGGCGAACTGCATGGTTTTTAACCATCTCAAAGAATACTATCCGCGTTATCTACCTGTTTTTAAGGAAATGCTCATGAAAAATCAAATAAGACTACCCAAACGCCCCGTGGGCGACGTTGACGCTACAACACTGCAAAAAATGATCGACATAACGCTCCTCATGGAAAAACCGCTCCACAATGCATTGGGGCATCAGTGGCGAGTGGTTTTTACACGTGAGAAAATCGAATCCCTTTACCATTCCACACTAGGACTCTAATATGCTGCTCGGCGTCATTCCCGCGCGGGGAGGAAGCAAAGGACTCCCCGGCAAAAACATAGCGCGCATTGCCGGATTTCCGCTCATCTACTGGACTATCCAGGCGGCAAAGCATTCAAAACTGCTCGATGATTTCTTGGTGTCAACCGACGATCCGGCCATTGCAAGCGTGGCGCGGCGCTATGGCGCGCGGGTTTTAGACAGGCCCGCCCGTCTGGCGCAGGACGACACGACGACGCTCGCTGTGCTGCGCCATGTTTTTTCTTGCGAACCTTTCGACGCGGTCGTAGTGTTGCAACCCACCTCTCCACTTCGCGACGCGGATACCATCGACTCCTGCATCGCCGAATTTCAAAGCAACGGTTACGACACTCTGGCAACCGGCTCATATACCAAAATTATCGAATACGGGACGCATCGCAATCTCAGAAGGCAGGATATTCCCGGTTTTTTTTACGATGACGGCAATGTCTATATATTGCACAACAGCGTTGTCAGGCGCGACCTTTGGTACGGCGACGCCATTTGCAGAAAAGAACTTAGCCCGGAACTGAATTTCGAAATCGACGATGAAACGACCTTTATCGCCACTGAGGCGCTTCTGCTCAAGCGCTTGCGAAGCGGGGCCCAGAGCAATGATTTTTTCAGTCGTTTGTCTAAAATCAAGGTGCTGGCCATGGACGTCGATGGCGTACTCACCGACGCGGGTATGTACTACTCCGATGGCGGAGAAGAAATGAAAAAATTCAATACGCGCGACGGCATGGGCATTTCGCGGATTAAAAGGGCGGGGATCAAGACCGCGATCATTTCATCCGAAAAAACGGATATTATAGGCCGCCGCGCGGAGAAACTTGGAATCGATTATGTCTATGGAGGAGTGATCGACAAGTCAGCCGTGCTTGACGAAATAATAAATAAAGAAAATTGTTTGCCGGAAGACGTGGCGTATATAGGAGACGATCTGAACGATTTTTTAATCATGACTAAAGCTGGGATCGCCATTACGGTACCCGATGCCAACGAAACAATATTGAACATAGCCGCGTATGTAACCAAACGCCGGGGAGGCGAAGGCGCGGTGCGGGAAGTATGCGATCTTCTCCTCAGAAAGCGCTCGTCGTGAACCCGATCGTCGTCGGCGTTCTAACGGCGCTTACCATGACGCTCGGCGTCGGTCCCGGATTGCTCCTCTATTTTCAGGCGTCGGTCAGCCGGGGATTTTTTTCCGGACTGGCGGTGCTTTCCGGGTTATGGGTGAGCGATTTTTGTTTTATCGCCATCGGTTTTTTCGGCGTTGCGCCCCTGCTTACTTCCATAAGTCATCAACGTACCGGCGCTTTCGTTTGCGCGGGCATATTCTTTATTTTCGGGCTGGTTCAACTTGCAAAAAAACCGATTTCTCTTAATCAATCAGCTTCGGGGCAGGAGAGGAAAAATAAAAAAGTGTTAAAGGGATTTCTGGCTGGATTCTTAATAAATTCTTCCAATCCCTTTGTTTTGGTTTTCTGGATGACGCTCATGGGATTCGCGGGGGTGAATTTCGGCGTAAAAACCCTGTCGTTTTATGCATTTTTCATCGGCCTGATTTCCTTCGCATTGTTTTTCGATATAACCAAGTGCTTTATCTTCAGTAAAATTTCCATACATCTTAACCCTTCCATTTTGGGATGGATACAACGTATAGCGGGTGTCGCATTGATCCTCGCCGCAGTTTTTGTTCTGGGGAAGACCTTCTTACCATGAAACTCCATATCGTATCCGCCACGACCAAAACCGCCGAGGCCCTGCGCGAGCGGCTCCTTTCCCCGTGGAGCGCTTGCCTGTGGAAGGCGCCCGCATTCGGCAACAAGCTCCGATTCAATTCAAAGGCGGTCTGTTTTTTCGAAGAATCCGTTAATTTCCTGAGGTTGACGTGCTCACGTGGAATGTATGGGAAAAATCAGTTGATAGTTTGCGAAAATTGCCACGTATCGGTCTTACTGTTCGGGAAATGGCTCCGTATCCTGGGAGTTCCCCAACGAATATATTTGCTCAATTTTTACCTGCACGATATGGGGAAGGCCGCGATAGTAAAAACGATACTCGCGTTTCTATTGCGTCAGGACGTGGGGATCATGGCATATTCCGCTTCCGACCGTGATTATTTCAAAAAACTCAGCCCAACCGCCGATGTTCGCTTTACACCATGGTGCGGGGAAGACGGTTTCGACGCGGGAGACTTGCCCATTAAAGATGGCGATTACATCTTCGCGGGAGGCTACGCAAACCGGGACTATAATTTTTTTATCCGCTGCGCGGCCGCATTTCCCAAGCAGCGTTTTATGATCGTCTGTTCCAAGCGCAATAGAATAGCCGGCGGTCCGCCGGAAAACGTAGAAATATTTAACGATATTTCCCCCCAGGAATTCCATGCCCGCATGGCCGCAAGCAAGGCCATTGTGATTCCGCTTAAAAACGACGTCGGAGCATCCGGACAAATGGTTGCCGTGGCGGCAATGAAATTAGGGAAAGCCATTCTTTACCCCGACTTTAACGGAGTAGCCCACTATTTTGAAGATAAAGTCAGCGGACTTCAGTATAAGGCGGGCAATATCGATTCTCTAAAAAATGCGATATCCTTTGTTCTGGAAAATCCTTCCGTTTGCATGAAAATCGGAGCGAAAGCCAGGCAACAATGGCAGGCACGCTTCAGGGGAGACCAACTGAATAAGGCGTTGGAACAACATGCGACCGAATTTCTGGGAATCCGGTTGCGATAACGCGGACGTTTTACCTTTTGTTCAAGTAAAAATCCATGACTACCGACAAAACAATTCGAATTGCCATGATTGGCGCGGGATTATCCATAAGGGGCGGCATTACTTCCGTTGAAAACCTGATCTTGGAAAATGCGCCTGATTCCGTTTCCATCATTCATTTGCCGACCTTCAACCATGGCACGATTCTTCATAACGCAAAGGTTTACTGGACAGCAATTTTCAATTTATACGGACTGCTCCTCAGCGACGCCATCGACGTTGTCCATATTCATTTCAGCGATCGCGGAAGCGGCGTGCGAAAAATGCTCCCCTGCATTCTCGCTTTGATCTTGAGTTGCCCCATTGTTCTGCATTCGCATTGCGCGTTCCATAAGGAATTCTACGCTTCCATTCCCGGCTTTGCGCAGTGGATCATTACCGGTGTATTGAGGCGGTGCGTTGTTTTTATTTCCTTGTCGAAAAGCTGGGACGCCTATTTTACCGAATGTTTCAGATTAGCTCCGGGTCAACACGTCGTGCTCTATAACCCGGTGAAAATCCAGCCGGTCCCGCCGATACGGAATGAAAACTCCATGGTCACCTTTGTTTTTTTAGGGGTTATAGGTTCCCGAATCGGCAATAACAATTCCGGTTCGATGCAAATGGCGAATAAAGTAATTACCTTGCCCGGGCAAGATAAGGGAAGCTTCGACTGCATTAAGGCATTTGCGCTTCTTGATGGTGAAGCAAGGCAAAAAGCGAGGATGGTCATTGCGGGTGACGGGGATATCGCGGGCGCGACACGGCTTATCTCGGAATTAGGGCTTGAAACTTTTATAACTATCCGACAATGGCTCAATATCAAACAGCGCGATGAACTTCTCTCCGCATCCGACGCGTTTTTACTACCTTCCTTCCACGAAGGGTTGCCCATGTCAATGCTCGAGGCAATGGCCTTTGAGCTTCCCGTTATCGTGAGCGCGGTCGGCGGCATTCCGGAAATAATAACACACGGTAAGGAAGGACTGTTTGTGCGTCCGGGGAATCATAGCGAAATCGCCAATGCGATGGAAACAATGATAGCCGATGCCTCCGAGCGCAGGGCCATGGGAAAACGAGCGCGGGACAGGGTTGAGCCGCTGCGAATTGAAAATTACATGGAATCGCTTAACGCGATTTATCGGCAAGCGATAGGTTGAACGGATGAGTGCCTTAATTCACTTGTCTGGTACGCTATTCATATAGCCAACCCGGTCAAGTTTATGATCCACAAATAATTATAGAATCGTTTAATTTATATTTCGATTTTCTAATATTCGTCAACTACTCTTCAGACATTCCCCATATTGTTGCATTACCATCTATCTGGAGGGAGTTAAAAATATCTGCTCCAGATGGTATGTCTTTGAGGACAGTGACCATACATTTTCCGATATTGTTCTCAAATATTGTTGGTCGTCTTGTAATGTTCTCGTTATTCACTTCTGTCCAGGTTGATGAACCAGCCAAACGATAATAATAATGATAAAGATAGGTTCCTTCAGTGAATCCAGTATCAATAGTCCATTTAAATACGTCGTAACCAGCCGTCGTAGAAGGGCGCATTATACCCTGAGTAAGTAAAATCTCATTGCCAATCTCAGCTGCGCTGTCATTTTGGAATTTTGTTTCATCGATTTTCCGAATACACAAACGATATTCAGCCCCTGGCTCACCGACAAAAGTAATTCCGGATTTGCTTGGGTAACCGTTTTCATGTTTTAAAGCCCATCGAGGCAATTCTACATAGAATGGCTCATGCACAGGAAAAATCTCTTCATAAGCATAAGGACTGTGCCAACCGGTGTTAGTGGTGGGATGACAGCGAAATCTGCTTTCGTTCGGTAAAGTAAAATCCGTGCCATTAAGCATGGAAAAAAGAGCATCCTTTATAGCTGACATAGTTCCCAAGGCAATATAGTCGATTAAGTGGCCTGATCGGTATGCCATTGAAACAGATACATCAATTCCTAAATCCCTCGCATTATTGACGTATTGAAGCCAAGAACCGGAAGTAAAACAATAGTCATTAGTACCATTAAAAATATGAACCTTGGAACCTTTTCGAGCAAGATTTTGCAACATAAGAGGAGAAGCGATCGTCAAACTATCTAAAATCGATTGAGTATCTAATGTTCCATAAAGGATCCGTGAAAAAGTGAGAATATTATCAATTTGCCAAACTGGATGGATCCATCCACTGAAAAATGAATTCCTGAAACCGGTAACGTAGCCTAAATCCAACCAAGCCGTTACTGTTTTGTAATCCTGAAAATCAAAGAAACCGCCATCAACTTTTTTTTCACCGGCCATAGCGATGGGGAATACGTGCTTGACTGTATAGTTATCGTGATAGGGATTTGATGCTATACGAATGGCGGAAGTTGCTCCTCGCGATATACCATAAGCAACGACATTTTGTATATCACCGTTAAGGTATTGGGATATAAGATCAAATGTTTTCGAAGTATTGTCGAAAAATGAGCGATGGTTTCCATAAGTACATTTTGATCCGCCACCGTTGAAATAGACCATAATTGCCGATCGTTTATCTGTTTTGTCTAAAAGGGAATCCATGATCGGCGCGCATTGTGTGGCGATCCAGAATGACATGCTGATATCATACATACTATTACAAATTATCGGGTATTTCTTCTTATCCATGCTCCAATAAGGAGGCAACAGGATACTGGCTAACAATGCCTTATCAGGCTCGCCATCCTTTTCGATTTCTAATGCATAAATCATTTGAAACACAGGGGCATTTTGCATAATAGCTGGAGGATTATTCCATCCATGCCACCCTGCCACAACTACGGGATAACCGGTATTTTCCACTATTGTATTGCAATTTTGCAACATCGCGAGATCATCAAAGGATTCACAACTGTAGTTTTCTCCTATGTAACGTTCATAATCCGGGAAAGAATCGGCAGGATTATTCGAAAACAGGTTGATTGTATTATTATTGTAAAGATTACTGGAAAGATTTTGATTTGCTACCTGATTAACATGGTCTGTGGCACCTAAACTAAATCCTCCTCTTCCATCATTGATTGAGTTGCTCCAATGTGTCACAAGCGGTAGATCGTGAAAATAAGCGTTTGTGACTATTACATAATTGGCCGTGTCATGGTCAAATGTAGTGAAAGTTAAAGTATCATTGATAGCTTCAACTACCTGGTAATAAATATTACCGAATCGATTTTGACAAGCGATGCCGATCCTATTGTCGGGATTGATCTAATAATGTGATTAATAATATCCGGCGTTTTAAAAATATACTTTTCTTGTTTATTAGGCCCCAGCCTTCCAAAAGGACTTATGGGAACAAAATTTCCAGGAACGAAAACTTGTGCAAACGAAGTCATAATAAAAAAAAGAGAAACCATTCCACCTAATCGAATAGGATTATTCATTAGTACCTCCTTGGGTTGTGGTTTATTGTGCGAATTATAGTCGGATTGGGATTTACAAATTATAATCAGGAACAAAGTAACAAAGAACTTTATGCACTATCACAAAAATAAAAATGGTAATCTTGTATTAGTTAAAAATTAGAAATGCGTTAGTATTTAATTGGTGGCAGCCCCTAATTTTAACTTCCATATGACAGATTGGTCCGATCATATCCAGCTCAATTTTCTATAGTGCTCACATAAAGGGGACCTTTTATGCTTGCTTAAATTCTCACTTTCTATCCCATATGTTCACGCGCGGACCCAGCTTTATCAATACCTTTTGTTGGCGAATTATTGATGGTAATACAATCCTAATAAATGACCAACAGTAGCATAACACTTATGTTTTAATTTATGAAAGGTTATAGGCTATTTCTTAAACTCGGTAACAAAGGCGCAATAAATTGTCATGACAAAGGGAGATTTGTTCAACTTCATTCACCAACTCCCTAACAATAAATGGGGTGTGTCATTTTTTTGGACTTGTTTGTTTTTTTGCGCCGTTATCGTATCATTTTCAGCCCCAATCAAAGGGGCCTATTCCGTCCTGAAACTTTTGGCCGCGGCAATTGAGTTGCTCAGTCTTTTATCCCTCTTAAGGCTCAATCAATTTAAATTTATTAACTTTCAGGAGGGCTGCGGACCACAGGTCATTGTCGGCGCATGCGTTTTATATTTCGCGCTTTTCAGTTGGTTGAGTTATGATTATGTCAAAGGTATTACCGATTATATCGCATGCGGTTACCCCGATCCGGTTGCCTACCTCACACAGGCAAAAATGCTTGTTGCTGGCCATTTGAGCGCCTCAACGCCGTCATTACCCGGTTTTTTTTCATTAACGTATTGTTTAAATCACGGCGGTCATTTTTTTGGAAAGTATTCACCGGGATGGCCGGCCTTATGGGCGATTGGTTTGAAAACGGGGTTTCCCTGGATCGTTAACCCTTTTCTAACATCGCTTGCTCTTTTTTTAGTCTATCTATCGGCGCGAAAATTATTTGATCAGCTTACGGCGACCATGGCATTTGTCTTTGCGAGCGCCTCTCCCATCATCATGTGGAGCGCCAGATCCTATTTTTCCGAACCCCTGGCATTTCTTTCGGCAACCGTTTTTCTTTATTCTTCCATTCGCGCTTTAGCGGACGCCAGCCATAAGTGGTCTTTGTTTGCCGGAATTTCTCTGGGAACGCTTTTTCTTACTCGTCCATATACCGCACTGGCGCTGTGTATTCCTATAAGCTGTATATGGATTATCAAATCATTTCGTGATCCGGCTCATTTACTCCGCGCGATCAGTCTGTCGATGAGCGCTCTTTCTTTGATAGCGCTCCATTGTATGTATAATAGTCATCTTACGGGACATTGGTCAACATTCCCATTTTCTCTCTATAACATTCATGATCGGCTGGGTTTTGGCCTACGCGCGCCGGACATTACCGCAACGCCCGGCTATTTTGGTCTCAGGGACATCCCTTTCAACACTCTAAGGTTAACCATTGACTTTGCGCTTTCAGGCATACCGCTGGGGCCTCTCTGGATTGGCGGGCTTCTTTTAAAGCCAACTCGCAAATCCATTTTTCTCCTATTTGTTCCTTTATGTTTTATAGCATTCTATTCGCTCTATTTTTATACATCGGTTCGATATTTGATGCCGATTATGTCAATAATAGCGGCAGGCTGCGCACTAGGGTTCATGAACATTTCGACAGGATTTTTCAAGAAAGAAAACGCCTCCGGTAAAGCTCTTACGGCAATTGTCATTATCTCCTTTTTTTACGTCCTAACAACGACTATTCCGGCGTTTATAACCGAATCAAAAGAACAATTACACAACATAGATCCATTTTTAACGATTAAAAAGGAGCGGCTGGATAATGCGGTTGTCATCCTGCGGTCCGATCCGAAATCTTTTTCTCTCTTTTATACCCAGAATGCGCCCGCTTTTAACAACCCGACGCTCTTTGTCCATGACCTGGGCGCGCAAGACACGCTGCTCTTTTCGCGCTACCCGTCGCGTTTATTTTATTATTACGATTACGATTCGTCGGTTAATCGGGGACATTTAAGCCGGATTAAATAGATAAAGATACCGTCTCCATGATTTATCAATATGTTGTGTCATTTTATCACCGAAAAACGATCACTCCCGCTTCCCCTCATTAAATCCTAACGATCCTAAAACAAAGCGCACACATTCTCAACTCATTTTTTACAAGCCGGGTTGGAAACCATTCAGGTATTTATCCGAAAAAGCGTCTCCCGTATAAAAAGAGCCTATGAAAAACGCGCTCCCTCAAACGGCGATCATCGCCATCACGCAGCGTTGCAATTCAAAATGCACCTTTTGCAAAATGTGGGAATGCGAAAATCCGGTTGACCTGAATGAATCGATTATCGACAAGTTGCCATTGAGCCTGAAAGAAGTGAATATCACCGGGGGCGAGCCGTTTTTACATAAAAAAATAAATTTATTAGTGGAGAAATTATCGGGCAGGGGATGCAAAGTAATCATCAATACAAACGGCCTCGTTAAAATTCCAACCAATAGCCCGCTCTTGAAATTGAAACGGGTAGGGATACGCTTTTCGCTAGATGGAATTAGGGAGGCGCATGATTCCTTGAGAGGCATACCCGGAAATTACAAGAAAGTCATCGATCAAATCGACAATTTACAATCAGCCGGTTTTACGGATCTGGGCATCGTCTCGACATTCTCGGATGCAAATTGCGGAGAGCTTGAACCATTATATCGGTTGAGTCATATGCTGCATATAGGTTTTACCTGCGCCATTGCCGCCAACTCGGAACTCTTCTACAAAAACCGAGGCAATGTTTTTGAAAACCCCGACCCTTTTATTCGTTCACTACGTAAAATCATTCGTAGCGAACTTTTTTCGCTCAAAATGAATAACCTGGGTAAAGCGCTCTTCATGAATGAATTGGCGCATTTCGCGGCCCATCCGGCAAAATATCTTCCTTGCTCGGCGGGAAAATCATTTTTCTACCTGGCTGCATCAGGAGAGGTTTTTGCCTGTAATATGCGCTCCTTACCCATGGGGAACCTTGTCGAGAATTCTTTTAAGGATCTGTGGTCTTCATCCAAATCCCAAAGCGTACGCCGCAGTACAGCTCGATGCGATAGTCCTTGCTGGACAATGTGCAATGCCAAACAAATCATGAAAGACGAACCGGCGACTTACCTTTTAAATTTTTGTCAACCATGGAAAGCTTCTCATGAAAAGAATTAACCTGTGCGGCGTTGAAGTGGACCCGATTTCATTGACCGAAAGCGTTGCCGCCATCGGGGCCGCGGTCGCGCAAAAACTGAATGTTTACGTGGTGACGCCCAACATCGACCACATCGTCAAGCTTCAAAAGGACGTGGAGTTTCAAAAAATATACCGTCAGGCTTTTTTATCCGTTGCCGACGGCGTCCCGCTTCTTTGGGCCTCGCGGTTTTTAGGCACGCCCCTCAAGGGCCGGGTCAATGGAACCGACCTCATGGTTTCCCTCTGCGCACTCTCAGCCGAAAAAGGGTATAAGGTTTTCTTTTTAGGAGGAAGGCCCGGCGCGGCGGAAAAAGCCAAGGAAAAACTCGAAAAGAAATTTCAGGGAGTCAACATCGTCGGATGCTATTGTCCTCCGCTGGGATTCGAGAAAAAGGCGGGTGAAAACCTTAAGATACTCGACATGATTAAAAAAACCATGCCCGATATCCTGTTTGTGGGCCTCGGGGCTCCCAAGCAGGAAAAATGGATTTACCAGTGGCGCGGTGAACTCAATGTGCCCGTCAGCATCGGCATCGGCGTTTCATTTGAACTGCTGGGTGAAATGCTGCTGCGCGCTCCCCTATGGATGCAAAAAACCGGTTTGGAATGGCTCTGGCGACTGATGATCGAACCGGGCCGTCTTTGGAAGCGGTATCTGATTGATGATCCGCTGTTTTTTAAAATGATCCTGAAACAAAGGTTCGAATACCAATCCAAGCGTCTGGAGTGGGCAAAAGGGATTTAAACGCGCAGGTCGTCCAAGAGATCGAATTGGTCCGAGTCGCTAATTGACAATCTCCAGTTTGACGGGTCGGCAAGCGCGCCGGTTACTCGCGGCGGACACGTTTCGATCGGATGATAAAAAACGCGGGCGGTATCGGTTTGCCGCGGCATGAAACCTCGGCGTCTCGCTTCTTGATACCACCGGTCCGTCGTAAGCATCCAACAATCCACTATTCCGACTTTTCTCTTTGCAAACCATTGCAGCGCGGCGTCCAGTAATGCCCGAAAAACAGCGGGTTGTTCTTTGTCGGGTACCGCCGACTCAATGATCATTCCTCGTCTGAAACCGTTGTCCGAAATTTCAAAAAGCCCTATAAAACCTAGAATTTCGTCGCCCGAGGTTGTTTCCAGGCACACAACTTGCTTTGACCTTTGCGGCGCGTCAATAAGGCGCCAGTTAAGATAGTCGCTATCGCGAATCACGGACACACGTTTGTCCGGGGCCATCCGTTCCCATAACCTGTCGAATCTCGCGTCGAACCTGGTCACTTCGGAAAACCTCGCGCCCCGGGGAGGTTTGACCTCCTTTTTTGCTCTTGCCCGTTTAAACGCCCAGGAAAACGCCGCTGTCGACAATTTAACCGGCAGCGACCCCGTGCTTCGCTTGAGCAACTCGCCTGCATCCATGAGCCTCACCAACCGTGGAACACGGCAGATGGGGCTCTGAAAAGACAAAACCGAGTTCAGTTCGTCGACATCACCGTTTGACGTGCCATAGGTAAAGGTTATCCCTTCGGCCCGCGCCCGGCTTTCAAACGCGGACATCAACCCTAAAAAAACGTCAAGCCGCCGGTGCGCCTCATCGATGGCGATATCGGCGCCCTGGCCCGCGAGGGTCTCGTTTCCGTCAACTATAAAACGCGCGGCGATTGTTCCCAGAAATCCGACCACCTCCTCGCCGAAACGGACAACGGTCGACGAGGAGGGCCCCAGGGGATTACCGAAGTATTTCCACAGAAAATGTTCTTGCGAATAGGCGCGTTTAAATACCCTGCTAAGAAATTTACAGATTAACGGAACATCGGATTTTTCAATCCTCCCGAATTGATAATCGGGCTTCATGGAGATGGCTGTGCGTCATCGAGAAACTCAATGATTCGCCGGATGGTGAGATCGTTTGAAAAGGAGCCGTCGGCGTTGACGAATAATCGCTGGAATTGAAGGGGGCCAGAGTTGAGACGCCGCCGAAGGATGGCAGCGAAGCGCACAAAATCAAGGGATGTAAACCCTAAATCCGCTCCGAGGCGGCAATCGGGATTGATTCTCTCTTCACCGATACAGCCGGGTTTTACTTCATTTAAAGCCGACAACACCTCAACGGGATTTTTGTCATGAACACCGGTCATTGCATTTTTTTTCATAGTATCCCTTAGGTTAAAACTCGTATATGCGTGGACGCGACCGCGAATGCCATGTCGCCTTCCAAACCGCTGAATGCCTGTATCGGCAACAATGCGTCCCCGCGTAGCGCCGCATCAATGTCAAGGTAGGCGATTCCGGTTGAGGGGTCAAAAGCGATGATTTCAAATGCCTTCGCGTTACCGGCAACCACCGCGCCGGTGGCTTTGGCGGCCGCCTCTTTGATGCAAAAAAGACGTATCCGCGTTTGCCGTGCGTCTCCCGTCTCAATCGACTTTAAAAGAGGCTGTTCCTCCTTGCCGAACCACTCTTCCGTAAACGGCTCGACATTCTCGCCTCGTTGCCTTATAGCCAGGCCCATGCCTATAAGCCCCGGTTGATTCGGCGCGGCAATAGCGGCGGAGAGGCTCCCCAAATGGGCAATCGAACAACAATAGCGTCGTTCCTCCCCGCTGCCTGAGCGAAGAATGCCAAAAGGCCTTCCTGAAGAATCCTCGGCAATTTCCGTATGTTGAACGGACTGAATTGCGGCAAGTTGTCCGATGGCGTCTTTCGCGGCAAGTCTTCCGCACAGCCATTGCCCTGCGCGGGCCGGATCAGCCGAAAACGATCGAAACGACGATAATTCTACGGGGCCCAACGCTTCTCGCGCCAGGAAATCGGCATTTCCGGTTTCGGAAACCATGGAGCAAACGGCGGCTTTGCAGGAAATGGAGGCCATGAAACGGGCGGGCGCTTTCCATACCGAACGCCTGATTGGCGCCGGTTTTCCGGCGGGCAAGCCTTGAAGCGGGACTAACGGCCGGGACGCAACAACCGATTTTAACGGTTCGGGAATTCGCAGTTTACCCATATCTATGGTTGGGGGCCTCATGACAAGGGGCCGGAGGTTTTGAGTCCGGCCGGCGCCGGATGGAGGGCCCAACCGCGAAACGGTGATACCCGGAATCGACACGGCGCGGCGATCGAGTCCGTCGTGCAACACTTTCAGGTTGATTGTAGCTCCATTGACAAATAGCTGCGCGAGCGTTTTGGCGATTTGAAGTGGGCCCGGCTGGGTCGCTACATCGAAGCCAAGGGCCAGATGCTCCTTTCCGGCCAGGATGTCATTGACAAAACCACAGAGGTTGCCCCGCGGTCCCGCTTCGAGGAATATCCTGAAGCCGTCATCATGCATCCGCTCGATGGTTTCCCGAAACCTCACCGGTTGCACCCACTGATCGAACAACTGCCGGCGAATTTTCTCAGGATCATCGGGAAAAAGATGGGTTGTCGTACTTGAATACACCGGAATCCGGGGCGCTTTCACCTTGAACTCATCGAAGTATTCGCCGTGTTTGAAATCCGTGGCGGCATAGAACGGCGTATGATAGGGGCGTTGAAACGGCATTGTCGTACAAATTGCCCCGAGGCCGGACAAATCATGCAACGCCTGTTCAATGACCGTAGTTTGCGCGCACACGACAAGTTGGTTGGGACAATTATCCATGGCAATGCAGAGGCGCCCATCACTCTTGTCAATATATTCGCGCACATCACGCGGATCGCACCCGCCCACGATTAAAAAACGGGTGTCGGGGGCGCCGGGTCCGTTGTCCTCCGTGCTTGGCAGAAGCGGAAAAGAATTGAACGTTTCCTTGTCGATTTCCATGCCGCCGCCGAACCACAGGGCGCAGTTTTGCCCCCCGCTATGGCCGACCAGGGCGTCGGGAGATATTTCCAAGCTCTGGATGAGCGAATAAAAACCCTCATTGGCCGCCTGGACAACCGAGAGGCCGTAGGCGTATGTCCAAAGGAGGTTTTCGGTTTGAGACCTTGACGATTCGGGTATTCCGGGCTCGGGAAAGATAACCTGACTGGGCCGAGGCGATTTTCCATGGTTGATGAAGATCTGGTCTATTTCATCGAAACACCGGAGGATTTTCGGATAGACCATGCAGGTATCGTGAAGCATCCCGCTATATTGCGAGCCTTCTCCAGGAACCATCACGGCAAGTTTCCCCTGCTCAAGCATCGGTTCGGATTGAAAATAGACCCCGCGTCGGTCGGAAAATGAAGCGCACGTTTCGGTTTGAAGCATGGTTAAGGCCATCCGGACGTTAGAAAGCAGCTCGTCAACGTCATGGGCGCACATTGCCAAACGCCACGATTCATCCGGGCGTGCGGAAACGGCCAAACCTGCCGCGATGTCCCCGATTCCCGGCCGATTTTCCCCCGCAGGCAAAGACGCAAGGCCATTGCATTTATCAATAAGCTCTCTTTTCGATTTCGCGCTTATGACGCAAACCTCCCCATCTCTTGCGCCGCTGCTTCGGAGCGGACCTGCGCCTGCGGACTTTTCTTCCTCCAAAACGACATGCACATTAATTCCTCCGAACCCAAAAGCGCTTACTCCCGCCCGTCGAGGCAGCGATTCGGCGCAAATCCACGGACGGGAGCCGGTGTTGATGTACATCGGCGTATTTTCTATTCCCAGCGCCGCGTTGGTATTTTCGCAGAGCGTTGACGGAAGTATCTTTTTATGGAGGGCCAGGGACGCTTTAATCAAGCCCGCCATGCCCGCCGCCAGCATCGTATGGCCGATCATGGATTTTATTGACCCCAAGGCAATACCGGGCGCTCCGGGCTTTCGCCCGCCCAACAGGTTACTCAAGGCGAGAACCTCCGTTGCATCCCCAACCGAGGTAGCGGTGCCGTGACCTTCTATGAGTCCCACGCTTGACGGATCGATTCCGCAGGATTCGTACGCGCGCTTAAGCGCCAATTCCTCTCCTTCCAACCGGGGCGTAAGCAGTCCCTGCCCGCGGCCGTCGCTGCCGGAGCCTATGCCGCGTATGATCGCATAGATACGGTCGCCGTCTTTTCGGGCGTCTTCAAGACGTTTGGCGATAACCATTCCCACGCCTTCCGAAAGCAGGGTTCCGTCGGCATCGGCGCCAAACGGCCTGATCCTGCCGCTTCGCGAAAGCGCCCCGAGCATCGAAAACACGATAAGCGTCGTGGGCGTGAGGTTCGCATTGACGCCTCCCACTATGGCCATGTCGACTTGGTTGGCGCGCAATTGCGTGGAAGCGATGTCCAGGGCCACGAGCGACGAGGCGCAAGCGGCATCTACGGTAAAACTGGGGCCTTGCAAATCAAACCTGTTGGCTATTCTCCCGCTGATGATATTGGCGGTAATGCCCGGACACGTTTCCGAGGTAAAAGGCAATAAACCCGCCTTGATGTCCGCTTTGATGTTCACCAGATCGTTTCCGGTCAAATCGGGCCTAAGCCGCCGGGCGACTTTGAGGACCTCATCGACCACTGAGGCGTGGTAACCCGCGTTCATGAAACCGGTGGTGCTTAATTTCCCGTAACCCACGACCACCGATGTCCTTTTCCGGTCAAACTCGCGTTTGTCATAGCCGCTGTCGGCAAGGGCCCTGGCGGCTATCAGCAGAGCAAGAAAATGGTCGGGATCGCTTCCGTCTACTGATCCGGGCATGATGCCGAACCGGGCAGGGTCGAAATTCGCGAAAGGCGCGATGTACCCGCCGCGCTTGCAGTAGGAGCGGTCGTTGTCGGTCGCGGAAGCGTTTGGGTCGAAAAAAGGCAATGCATTCCAGCTCTCCGGCGGATCGCCGACGGCATCCACGTTGCCAAGAATATTAGACCAGAAGACGCTCCTGTCGGGCGCTCCGGGGAATATGCAGTCCATCCCGATAAGGGCGATATCGATAGGTTTTGTTTTCATAGCTGATAAGTGCCTTGTTGTTCCCAGCGGCTAGGCGAGTCGACTCAAAGGCGGCTCTTCTTCAAGGCTCCATGGCCCATTGCCGAGAATGATCGAACTGTCGCTTAATTTTCCTTTAATCAATTCATCGATAAGCCAGGCGCGACCTTGGACAATGCTGACCGGCTCGCATCCCTTGGATTGGAAAATCGATGGATCCAGTTTTTCAGTCATGCCCCGGCTTAGCCACGGTCCCCAGCTTATCGAGGCCACGCGGCAATCCGGTTTCCCCGGCAATGGCGCGGCGATGAGGTCCAGTATTTCGTTTGCCGCCGCATAATCGGCCTGACCGACGCTGCCGAAGCGAGCCACTGATGAAAAAAAGACGGCGAATTTAAGGGAAAGTTTCTCCATTGCCCTGTATATAAGAAACGCGCTGTTTGCCTTTGTGTCCATCACGCGTGAAAAAGATTCGGGAGTTTTGTCTTTGATGAGGCAGTCTTCGATAATTCCCGCGCCATGTATAATGCCGTCAATCCCGCCGTATTTGCGCATGGCCGTCCCGATGAGTTCGCCGACACCCTGTTCCGTCGAAAGGTCTAATCCGACATACTGCACCCGTGCGCCCGCCTCGCGCATAGCGGAAATCGATGCGGTTATTTCCCTGTCCCTGCACAAGCGTTCATAGTCCCGTTCTATTTCACGAAGCGTCGACTGACGCCCTGCTTTTGCCGATTTTTCGGAAAGAATCCGTGTAAGCTCCATTTTTGAGGTAATTCCGGCCGTGTCCGGCGATTCCGCTTTCGGCAAAGGTGATCGGCCCGCCAACAGAAGCTTCGGTTGAAACCGACAAGCAAGTTCACGGGCTATTTCCGAAGTTATTCCCCGCGCGCCGCCGGTTATAATAATCGAAGTATCTTGATTGATGGAGAGATTGCCGGCCGATGCCGTGTGTAAATGCCTAACGAACCGGGGCACGAGGCGTTGCTCCCCGCGATAAGCGATAAGGCGATGCCCGTCCCTTCCCGTGATTTCAGCCGTAATCAACGACGCCCGCTTGCTTTCCGGACAGAGGCCGATATCGACGATCCGGCAATGGACATTGGGCCACTCGATTGCCAAGGTGTTGATAAACCCGGTCACGCCTCCTTGCCAGGGTGCGCATCGCCGGGGATCATCATCAGGGGTTAGGGCGCTGGCGCCGACGACTCCCATGAAAAAGGGAAGGTCTCCCCTCTCATAGGCCGCCTCAAGATAGGGTCCGGCCGCCTGGGCCAGACATAGCAAGCTTTTGCAATCCAACCGGATTCTCTCTTGCCACTCTGTAAAACTCATATCACCGAACTCCGGCGCGCTTCGCAGAGGCGCCGCATGGATCACGCCGATAATCGCCCCTTCGGCGCTTATTCGATCGAATAGTTTTCCCACGGCCGACGGGTCCGTTATATCGACGGGAATATCCCCCATGGTCAATGTTTTACCGGGCGTCAGCACGATAGGCGTAACTCCGGTTTCCCTTAACAGACGAGAAATGCCAAGAACGCATTCTCCTTCATCCGACGTAATGACGACTACGGCGTGGGGGGGAAAGTGCGTGGAAGAAAGGGGAGGGGAGGCGCATACGGCTTCCATCCGAAAGCGGGCCTGGGTCGTTGAATCCTCATGCGCAACACCGTAATGTATTTGAACCGCTCCATCCGTGGGGCCGCCGGAAACGGGATTGTTAATTTCTACTATATCTATCATTGTCCGTAGCGACTTGGCGCTTGGCAATATGTGCAGGGCTTTTTGCGGAAGCGAAAGAAACCGCTTATGGATCGCCCCCGAAATCTCCGTACGCTTGATCGAATCGATTCCAAGATCGCCCTCCAAATTGGCGTCGAGATCGAGTAGCTCGCCGGGATACCCCGTTTTCTCCGAAACAATGCCCAGAATAATCGAGGACGTGGATTCCTCTTTTACCGCCGATGGCGCGGGCGCCGGGGCCGAATCGGTTTGTACGATCGGCATAGTTGCCATGGTAAATAGCGAAACGTCGGTCTCGCCGCTTTCCAGCGGCGGTAGCGCCGCGTTTGGGGCCGTTTGCCCTCCAAGAGTTGCAATGAAGCTGTTCTGTAATTCGAGCAACTGCTGTGTGAGGCCGCGCTGGCGTTCGAAAAAATCACGTAAAAGATCCGACCGCGATGTTGAAAGATCAGTCACATTCATACAGTGTTCCTTTGAATCGTTCGTATTGATTTCAAGTATGGAGCCAACGCCAAAAGGCACGGGCTTAACCACAGGCCTGCCGCCAGCGGAATCGTCGGCCGCCCCGTCAAGGCGCCAGGCCATGCCGCCATCCACCATCCACGGAGACTTTCTCGGTAATGCCGCGCTTTGTCGTGATTGCTCCCGATCACTCGCTTTACTCGATTCAAGGCCCGAATAGAGCCTGTTAAGATCAACCGGTACGTTGAGCGCGGCCAGATGCGCCAGAGCGTACAACAGTCCGGCGACTCCTCCCGCCCCCGGAGTATCGACTGCCACGGTGATAACGCCGCGTCCCTTAAGAATCTCCCCCGTCAAATTGGTCAGGATGTTTCGGGGGCCGCACTCCAGGAAAATTCGGACGCCCTGGGCGTACATGGACTCGATCTCTTTGACAAAATCCACTCCGTTTACCATATGTTCGCAAAGCCCGGCGACAATACCGTCGCCCGAATCGTCATACCTGTTGCCCGTGCGGTTTGAAAATACCGGTAGGGGGGGCGGACGCAGCGCGGCGCGGCTTAAAAGATCCGAAAGTTTTTCCTTTGCAGAAGCCACCAGTGGAGAGTGAAACGCGCATGAAACGGCGAGGGGCTTGACCTCCACGCCGATGTCGGTTAGTTTACGGGCCGCCGCATTTACTGATTCGCAGGTTCCCGAAATGACTGTTTGGTTTGGAGCATTGCGATTGGATATCCACACGCCTTCCAAACCCTCCAGCGCTTGCTGTACCGTTTGAGCATCGGTTTGCGCCGCCGACATTGCGCCTTTGATGTCTCCCGCCGCATCGCGAATAATAGCCCCACGGGCCTCAGAAATCCTATACAGGGTTTGGGTATCCATGGCTCCGGCGGCGCACAGGGCAACATATTCTCCATAGCTGTGTCCCGCCAGAAAATCGGGAGTAATACCGCAGGCCCTCAGCAGTGCATTTAAACCCATTTCAACAGCGCCTAAAGCGGGCTGGGCGATTTCGGTTTGGGCCAATGCCGTAACAGCCGATTTTTTATCGTGCGGGGAAAATGCCGCGGGGGGGAAAATAAACTTGGAAATCCCTCCGGGAACCCGTCCGGTGAGCGTCGCGTCGGCCTCTTCGAGCGCCTCTCTTATTTCTTCAAAGTAAATGGCTTCCTCGGCAAACATATCGGGATATTGCGCGCCCTGTCCCGGAAACAGAAACGCCACGGTCCCTCGGCCCTCTAACGGGGCGTCGGGGTAATAGTAAACCCCTTGCGGGTCTTTGCCGGATAGGTGTTTAGTGGAAGTTACCGCGTCACTAGCTTTGTCAAGCTTTGCCGCTAAATCCTCAACCGAATCCGCGACAATGGAAAGGCTGATTCCCGAGCGGCCGTAATGCTCACTCCAGATGTTTTGTGCAAGGGTAAAAAGGCGATTTTCTTGACCATTGCGCAGACGTTGTTTGAGAGCGTCGATTTGACGCACAAGCGCCTCCGGCGTCTCGCCGCGAAAATAAAACAGCTCGCATGGCCTTTCCATTTCGAATCGCGGCGAGTGCGCCGGATCGATGTTTTCCTCCAAAACCGCGTGAAAATTGGCGCCGCCGAATCCGAAAGCGCTGACCCCCGCGCGCCGCGGATGCTCCGCTGCGTTATGGATCCACGGACGGGCTTTAAGATTCGGATAAAAGGGCGATGCGCCTAAAAGGGGGATCGGCGTATCAATTCCCCTGGTAGGGGGTAAAACTTTATGATAGAGCGCCAGCGCCGTCTTTATAAGGGAGATAAGCCCCGCGGCTGTTTTGGCATGGCCGATCATGGATTTCACCGAGCCGATCGGGATACTTTGCGGCCGGATTTTCGCGCTGGAGAAAATACGGTTAAGTGACTCGATTTCAGTCGTATCCCCGACCACGGTTCCAGTACCGTGCGCCTCGATGAGGCCGATGGTTTCGGGAGAAACGCCCGCGCTTTCATAGGCCCGCGAAAGCGCACGGACCTGACCGTCCAAATTGGGAGCGGTAAGGCCTTTTCCCCGCCCGTCGCTGGAACCTCCAAGGCCTTTTATGCGCGCGTAAATCCGGTCCTTGTCGCGAACCGCATCAGTCAATCTTTTCAGCATGATGAAAGCGATGGCCTCGCCCATGACCGTGCCGTCGGCGGCGCAATCGAAGGGTTTGCACTTTCCCGATTCGGAAAGCGCCTGGGTCCGGCCGAAACTAAGATACGTAAAGGGTCCCATATAGGTGTCGGCCCCGCCGACAATCGCCGTGTCGCTTGTGCCGGCGTTAAGCTCCCGGACCGCCATTTGCACGGCCACGAGCGACGAGGCGCAGGCCGCGTCGGTCACGAAATTCGGACCGCCGAAACCGAACCTATTAGCGATCCGGCCCGCGGTAACGCTGGGTAAAATTCCCGGTAGTGAATCCTTGTTCCATTTCGGTAATTGCGCTAAAAGCTCCTCGGGTATCTTACCATCAAAGTATTGCGTCAGATAAGTACGGAAAACATACCGGTGCTCAAGCTCCCCAAGTCCGCCTCCCGTGCCGATGATAATGGCTGTACGGTCGCGGTCAAAGGACCGATTTTCATAACCGGCGTCGCCCAAAACCATCCGCACCGCTTCAAGAGAAAGCAGTTGCAGGGGTTCGGTTGCGCTGACCTGGTCAGAGGGCATGCCGTAGCGCATCGGATCAAAAGGAAGAGCTGGAATAAACCCACCCGTCATTGAGGGGATTTTATCACGGTCACGGCGATTGGCGCTGTAAAATTTTTTCGAATCCCATCTTCCGGGGGGCACTTCGGTAATCGAAGTAACGCCGTTTAAAATATTTCGCCAGAATTGATGGCGATCCGCGGCCCCTGCGGTTATGCAGGAAATACCGATAATCGCGGTATCTGAACTTTGTTCTTTAATCGTTTCCATTTTTGTTTGATTACTTTGGTTAAATGACTTTCGTAGTCGGCGGTTTTTAAAGTCCGTCTCGGTCATTCAAAAATGATGGATGATTGTTAGGATCGTGCTACGAGATTGTTAGATAAACACTATGGGAAGATTTTCACCGGGACCGATAGTACTTTCTTATTTCAAAACGGCTTAATACGCGTTTTTATCGCCTTTTACCATATTTAACAGAGTAAGCACGAGAATGGAAAGATCCAGGGAGAAAGACCAATTCTCGATGTACCAGATATCATGTTCGACCCGTTTCTGCATGAGCTCCTGGTTTTGCGTGTTGCCGCGGTATCCGTGGATTTGCGCCCAGCCGGTTATCCCCGGTTTGACGAGATGGCGAAGCAGGTAGCGGTCGATTTCATTCGAACTTCGGATATTTAAAGGCGTGGGATGGGGACGCGGCCCGACGATCGACATTTCCCCGATGAGAACATTGACAAACTGAGGTAACTCGTCCATATTGGTTTTTCGTAAAATAGCGCCTATGGCCGTAATCCGGGGATCGGAGCGTACTGCCTGTTTGAATGAGTTCGCCCCATTCTCCTTTTCCACGATCATGCTTCTGAATTTGTAGCAGATGATGCGTTTGTTTTTTTTGCCCCAACGCTCCTGCTTGAAAAGCACCGGCCCCGGCGAGGTCAATTTTATGATGATCGCCAAAAGCGGAAAAAGCCAGGAGGCAATAAACAGTAAAAAACAAATCGAAACAACATAGTCGAAGAATCGCTTAACAAATCGCCATTGCATTTCATCGAGCGGATTTCTTCGCAGTGTGATAATGGGAAAATCCCGGAACAGGGAAACCGAACAACGAGAACCCACCAGATGGTGGTATCCGGGTATCAGCCGCACCATGACGGGAAATTGCTCGCAGGTTTCGACGATCGATAAAATTTTCGATTCGTCGGAAGTATCCAGGGCCACTAGAACCTCGTCCACTTGTTCCCGCCTAAGCACTGCTCCCAGTTCCTGTAATGTTCCAAGGTATGCCGTGCAAATCTCCTGGCTTCGGTCCGCATCGTCAAGAAGACCCACGATCCGATACCCTAAAAAAGGATGCTCAATGAGATTATCCATGAATTTGAGACTGGTCTTGCTGCACCCAACTACTAAAAGGAACCTGAGGTTTTTCCCTTTTTTGCGCAAGTGATGCAGGAACATGGTAAACGCGGATTTCCAAACGATAAGCCCGCCCAGGGTAATTGAGATGAAAAAAACGACGAAAAAACGTTCCGTTGGCTCGACTTTAAAAATAAAGAGAAAAACGATTGCAACAAAGAAAAGCGCGGCGCAGCTCTTGATAATCGCCTGAATTTCAAATACCCGCGACCGGGAGCGGAATTCATCATAAAGTCCCGTTGCCCGCGAAACGACAAACCACGAACAGTTCATAACAATAAGAAAAATCAGCTCCAGGGCGCTGACAGCGGGAAAATGAAAATATCCACTGACCCGAAATTTCGAAAAAATCAAGGTGCCGTAAAAACAGAGAGAAATAATGGCAAAATCGGAGAGTATTTTAATAAGGTAGTAAAACCGTCGAAATGTATTCATGGCAATTCTATCGGCGGATGCGTATCGACTTATCGGGCATAATTCTGTTTAATCGTTGGAATTCCCGATAAAAATATCTCTCAATTGTTTTGGCGGCGTTAGTATTGTGTTTTGAAACGGTAAGCCTGAAGGTGGTAAATCTCGGCGTCTCTTCAACCCATCAACCCATCAACCTGATTTCAATAGTTCCAACACCCTTTTTTAAATCAAATTCGTAGGTAATCCCGTTGATTGTCAGTTGATAATGACCGAAATATCCACGAAAGGTTATACTACCTTGTCTATCGGTTTTCGCGGTCAGACGGGTAGTCCATTCATCATGGATTAATTTCATGAGCGCGTCATAAACCGGTTTGGGGTCCCGGTTTTTATTGCGAAGAAGGCCGGTCGGTGCTTCCCAATCGGGGTCGCATAAATCCCACCAGGTGATGGCCTCCACGGATGGGTGTGAAAAAAGAAGGCGATAGAGCCTCACGACTTCATGAGCCTGAAACCGCTCGCCTTCGAGGGTAGATTTCCAGATTTTGCGGTCTTCGTTTCCCCAGCCCCCGCTTTCTCGTGTCAATTCTCCCGAGGGAAGCGATGTTTCCGTGATGTGAATGGGAATGTTCAATTTTTTCACGCGCTCTAAATAATTCCATAGTGAGGTGTCCGGGGGAAAGCACTTTTCAAAGTGCGCTTGGATTCCAATGGCGTCGGGGGCTTGACCTTGATGTATTAGATACGCTATTTGCTTGTCGTAATCCGAGGACGTATTAAAGTCATTGACCAGTAAAAAAGCGCCCGGGTTGGCGCTGCGGGCCCACGATAGGGATTGCCTGACGCATTGCGCCGCCCCTTCTCTTTTTATCCATGTTGCCAGGGGGTTATTGTTTATTTTAGGGCCAACCAGAGATTCATTGAAAACGTCCCAAGTATCGATCAAACCTGCATAGCCGCCCGCCATGTCCATCACCCGTTTTTTCTGCGCCGCTTCGAACTCAGGTTGAGGCAATTGTCGCGCCCACGGAGCTATCCCCTGAAACCAAACGAGCGGATGCCCTTTCAGGCGAATATGATTTTCCCGGCACCACAATGCAAACCGGCGGACCTGGATTTCGCGCGGTTTGCCTTTTTCCCCTTCGTACAAATTCCAGAAAACCCCCAGCGTGGCATAATTGAAAAGCGAAGTAAGTGCATTGCGGATTTTTTGCCGTACGATTGCAGAATCATAAAATTCAGGCGCGGGAATGATACCGCAGCCGAAAAGGAATGCATGCCGCGTCATCTCGATTGCGACTGCATTGTTTTTTTTCAGCGGGGCGCCTAAGGAATCCTTGATCAAAATCCTCATTTCCCCGGTCCGGTACTTTTGTATTCCAGCGGAAATCGCCTTGGATGCGGAGGGCAAAACATACGTTTCCCAATCGAAATGCTTCACCGCGGCGTTCGTGTCGCCGCCGGCGCACCATGAGGCTGTTATAACAACAAGCAAGAGCAGAGAAGTAAGGCAAGGTAATTTAATTTGCGAAAGCATCTTTGAATATATTCTCCCATTGTTTCCGGTATTCGTCCAAGCCATAGGTTCTTTTTGCATGTAAAAAGCCGTTTGATGAAAGTTTTTCATAAAGCCCAGTTTCATTCAAGATTCGTTCAATACAATGGGCAAGCAAATGGGGCGAGGCGGCTTCGCTTAAAAGACCCATGACGTTATGCGTAATAATTTCAGGAATTCCTCCAACGGGAAATGCGGCGACCGGAACTCCGCGCGCCATTGCCTCAATCACCACCATGTTAAAAGCATCCTTGAGGCTGGTTATTGCTATAATATCCATTAACTCCAAATTATGGGTGATGTTTAATGAAACGCCCGTAAACGCAACGGGCAGGCCCGCTTGTTGGGCCATTTCCCTGCATTCCCTTAATAACGGTCCGTCACCGACCATGGTAAAACGGATACCGGGATATTTTTTGAAAAGAATCCGGGCGCATTGGAGAAACCCTTCGGGACCCTTCTCCCTGGAAAGCCTACCGATAAAACCGATGGTCGCGGGTGCGCGGGGGACAATCCTTGGTTTACCGAAAGGTATAAGTACCGGATTGTTGACAACCATGGTTTTGGCGGCGAATTGAGGGTATAAGGAAGTTATATCCGCTTGACTTTGCCGGGAAATGCAGATGATTTTTCTGGCTCTCTGCAGAAGCGCCTTTCCCAGCAATTTGTTAACATATCGGAACTGGTCCCGTTTTGCCGAGCATCCGTGTTCCAAATATATCAATGGTCGATCCTTAGGATAAAAGAGCCTGAAAATCGGTGTATCGAGGTGGTACACGATTATCGCGCCTGGAAACCGTTTTGCAATACTCCGCAGTTTGAAAAAACCGGGAACATCGAATCCGTTTTTCATGCCGAGACAAAAACGATCGGATGCGGGCCCGATGAGCGGGCCGAAATGTCCGGCAAGCACGGCAATATGCCGGTATCGTGATCCGGCATTGTCAAGAAATACGGTTTTAACGATTTTCTGAATGCCGCCGAAATCACCATCCCAGAGAAGGTGGATGATGGTGTTGGTTTGTAGTGGGGCGCTGTTTAAAATATCCATTTGAAGATAAATATAGTGGGCGAATGTTAGCGAAACATTAAGGAGCGCATTGAAACCATAACCTAACGATGAACTAATGCATTAGTAATAAATGCAATTTAATTTTTTACGCTTATTGAAGCTACAGACAAAACGTACAAACCGTCTATCCTGAAAGATCTCCATGAAAATAGCCCTAATCGAATGCGATGTGGAATTGCCGACGGACGGGATCCGGCTCGTTTCCGCGCTTCTTAAAAAAGCCGGTCATACCGTTTATTTTATTTTTCTACCGGTTCCCCATTTCGACGAGCACGGGCGGACGGGGTTCGCCGTGCTGAAACAAATCTTTTCATTGTGCGACGCCGTCATGTTTTCGGTGTACAGTTACCAGTCTCATCGCGCCGCCGTTTTGACAAAACATATTCATGATTCCTTTTCCGCCATTCCCGTGATCTGGGGCGGACCTCATTGCATTTCAGCGCCTGAATTGAGTCTTCGGCATGCCGACGCGGTTTGCTACGGAGAGGCGGAGGCCTGCATCGCCGACTATGTTTCCAGCCTCGAAAAGGGAGATCGGACGCCCGATACCGGGAATATGGCGTTCAAGCGCAACGGCGAGATCGTCATCAATAAACCGCTTCCGCCCTTTCACGATCTTGATTCCCTCCCTTTTTACGATTATGACCTTGAAAACCAATTCATCCTTGAAAAAGACCTCGCCCCGATGTCCAGGGACATCATGCGCCGGACCCTCAGCGGCTACCCGATGGGAAACCCGACGTTGTCGGTGTTGACAAGCAGGGGATGCCCCCACTGCTGCTCCTATTGCAATAACAGCCGGTATATTTCCCTGTTCGGCAAGAACTCCATCCGCGCCCAGAGCGTCGGCCGGTTCATGGACGAGATCGAATCCATGGTGAATCGTTTCGATTTTTTCAAAGGGATTTTTTTCGGTGACGACGATTTTTTCGTGCGTAGCTGCGAAGAAATCCGGGCATTCGCCGAGCGGTATAAAAAAAACGTCAATTTACCTTTCGCGATTGCAACGAGCGCCAACACGTTTCGTCCCGAAAAGTTCGAACCCCTGCTGGACTGCGGTTTAAAACGGTTGGTCCTGGGTGTACAAACGGTCAATCAGCGCGTTCTCAAGGAAATTTTCAACCGGAATATCGACCCGCGGAAAACCGCGGCCATCGCGCTTGAAACCACCCGGTATTACAAATCGCACGGCTTCAGGGTCCATCTGGATTTCATCTCCGACAACCCGTATGAAACAAGAGAAGAAATACTCGCCGATTACCGTTTTATGATAAGGCTTTCCCCGCATATACGGTTCCAGATCCACAACCTGGTCTTTTTCCCCGGAACGCCTCTTTACGAAAAAGCGGTGAAAGATGCGGTTATTAAACCCTTCGACGAAAACGAATTCAGGTCGTACCTGGAGGCCGTGCAGTATCACTGCCACTACGAAATGTTTCTCTATATGTTCGCCGGGTTTCTCGGCAGGACCGGAGCGCGCGCCCTGGTCCCGCGATTTTTATTGGAAATGATCGCGCTCAAACCAGTGCGCGCCGTCATGAATCTGCTTCCCCGGCCTCTTATGCGTAATTTGGTGCGGGAGTTCACGCCGTATTTGCTGTTGAAGTTTTCGTCAAGTTACGCGTTTTTCCGTAAGATAGGGCTCCTTCACAAACAATTATAGCATTTTTTCAATGTATCTTGAATGTCTTCCCGAAGGATTTGGTTCGGTTGTTCACGGCCATGATTAACTCGGCCATGAACCTTGAGGTAGGTAATTTCAGAAGGTTCTTATCCGGATTATACCGCTTCTTTATAATAGCCGCTTGCAAATTTATGTAAAACGCTTCCAATTAATGTTTGGTAAGGAATCCCTTCCCGCGCAGCTCTCCTTTGAATAGACGAAAGGTCATTTTCAGGAATCCTGATATTTATTTTCCTGTTTTTCTTAAGAGTATTTCGGGCAATTTCCTGATAGCCCGTATTGGCTTTGGAAGGTATCAGATCACCATTTTCAAAGGCGTTTAAAATTTCCTTTTCATATTCATTCAATTCGGCGGTTTTGATTTTTTTATTCAATTTTCCCTCCCCGGTATTTTTTAGTCGCTTTTCTACTGGGTATAATTGTCTTTAAAAAATATTCATTTCCATTTATAACGCATGGAATTAAATAGCAATACTCATCAATTTCGATAATTAATATTTATTGGTTTGGATATTTAAGTTTATTCGGATGCTCATTTTCAATGTACTTCGCGCCCCCTGCAATTTTCTGTACGACTTCTTCAAAGGTTATTCCACGTTTTTGCAATAAAAACTCATTTTTTTCAGAATTCCATTTAAATATTCTCATGAGTTTAAATATAAGGCATTGTGGAGACATTGTCAATACTATCTACCCAGCTCGCGTAGATAATTCAGCTACAGACACTAATCAGTTGATTTTAAAGGTGGTGCCGTATGCATAAACATTTTTATTGTATTCCACAATTCTGATTCGACACGAATCACTTATCTGTGAGGGCAGGGCTTCAAATTTAAAGACTGATCCAGGGTAATTTATTGGGAAAGAAATAGTTTTATAACTAGGCGCTTTTGTGGTTGTTATACTCAATTCTACATATACCTGATTATAAGACCAATCTTTAGGATAACCCCATTCAACGGCAACGCTGTCTCCCACCTTATAAACAATACCTGCCACAGGGCTAAGTAATGTTAAATTCGAATAAGAAGGATTTACAGGAGTGGAATTTGGACTGTTTTGACACCCCCAAAACAAAAGGACTCCCAGCGATACCAAGCCGGCAAAGCCGGAAAAATTGATATTCAGTGGCTTTGCGGCATAAGGTTCTGTACGGGTAATTATATACGCTAAACGCGTAAATAATTCGCCTAAAGAACCAAAGCTCATCATTATTGTTTTTATCATTTTTCTATTTCCTTTGCAATAGTTACATGCATTCGGTGAATATGACGTATTGAAATAACATCACGCTCGTAAGAAAGGGGTTAAAGCTTAGTGAGAAATATGTTAGGAATATTAAAAGCATTCATGTACATCCCGGTAATTAGGTTTCATCACAAAAAATTAACAAGATGCTAACAAAACATTAACATGGAAATGGTAATTTATTCAACACAAGCAATTGTATAAAGCATCTTGAATTTTAACGGCTTCTTGGAGTATCATGCAAAAACATTATTTAACGCTTATTTTTTTTCTATTCATCGGTGATAATCTGGCGCAATCTGTAAAGGTTGCAACAGTAGATCAAATAAAAGCTTTTTGCGGCACCAATAAGGTTAAAATGATTGTCGATCAAAAAGGGACCGGACTATTTTATATTGATTATTCCGAGGTCGACACCGGAATTCCCCCGCTTCATGCAATTCCGTCAACCGCAGCCGCAATACTTCCCGTCATTTCCCCTGACGGCAATTGGATAGCTTATTCTACAGGAGTCACCAACGAGTTCGACGCAGGCCCAAGTACATCATGGATGAGGTCGCTTTCGGACCTAGCGGCAAATCCCATTAAAATATCAGACACCGCCTATGTTCCCCGTTTCGTGAAAAACAGCATGCAACCCGCTGTCGTTTACAGCACCTGTTCGTTTAATCCCGACACTAGTAAAACGGCTTACGAAGGCTGCGGCGTTGTCAAAGCCGCACAATGGAACAATTATACCTGGACGGATACCACACTCTGGCCCCATGGTTCTTATTTGGGCGGACTCTCGTATGACAACAGGTATCTTGCCGACGGGGGACAAAAACTGCACTGTTTCATGCTCGATCTTCAAAATGCCGCAAATGGGCCAATACAATTGCATAACATACCCGCAAAAACAAAGACCGGCAAAGATACCATCGTAACGTCGGAAGTGTGTAACACATCAATTTCATCGAGCAAAATATTTACAAATTCAATGATGTACCTCGATTTTGGATTTGACTCGACCATCATTCAAGTGCATAGCCTTCTAGGGAGCTGGGATTTTCATAAACGTCTTTTTATCAGCGACTATTCCGGTTCTATTATAAAATATTTCGATTTGCCGAACGTTGTAAATTTGTCTGAGGCCACGGAACAAAGCCGGGGAAATGCCGACAATATGGAATGGAATTATCCTGAATGGAGCAATCATCCGTATTTTGCCGCGGTCGCCTTAAATATCGAACGTGTTTGGTACGAAAACGGCACAACCCTGCCATGGAAGTACAAATCCAAAAACGAAAAAACATGTATTTTAAATGTCAAAACAGGGGCGGTGCTCCCTGTCATTGAATCCACCGACACATCATCGACATCGACCATAAACCTTGATTGGCCGTTTTTATGGGTTGATGCGCCTCCCTCATTTTCTGAAACTTCCGGGTGGCTTGCAATACAAAATCAAACTCGTTCACGCAGTGTCGTTAAAGAACGAATTTCATTGGCTGGCAACATTGTTACAAGCTCAGTCCCGATGAGTGAAGTTGAATTGTATTCGGTGACGGGTAAACTTGTATGGCGCAAAAACGTGCTCGGAAAGAAAACATTGCATATTCAAAAAGCGCTGAGCAGCGCAATCTGGTTGCTTAGAATAAAAACTTCAGATAACGGGTGGATAGCCGGCAAAGTTCAATTATGCAACTGATGAATTGCTGAAATGAATATTCATTCTTTGGGAAGAACCTCAATACTAATTCTTGTTTTGGCTTTTTTCGGGACACCCTGCGCTGCGTCGCGCACCTGGAATGCCCTCATTAAGGGTGATACCGTTGTCATCGAAGTTGTGGGCTCGAGCAGGACCGACTCAAACTCCGCACGGTGGCCCCGATTACTGACTTCATCAATAATTAGCCGCTTTCCAGGTCAGGTATTCCTTGAAAATAAAGGCCTAGGAGGTACACAATTTGAGGCCATTAATTCGCGGTTTTTAACGTGCCTGAGCGCATTAAAACCTCCATCGGCAATCTTTTTTGAGGTTTTTATGGATGAGGCCCATCCATCGGATTTGAAAAACTACCCTGATGAGTTCGCATATTTCCGCGATCATCTTCGTAAAGCGGTTACTAAGGGAAAAGCCTTTGCGCCAAAATGCGATATAATTCTGTGGCTTCCATTCCGTCTATGTAAATCATGTTTCATTCCAGATCAACAGAAACTTATCGATATTGCAAAAGAGGTAGCCGTTGCTGAAAATGTGCTCATTGCAGACAATTGGATGAATTTTGAGAAAATTTGTTCTAAACCGTGTTGTCAAAAATATAACTATTATTCCCATGACGGTAATCACACGACATTAGCCGGAGATACTCTTGTGGCCATGGAAGCGTTAAGGGCGCTTCGGGATTAAGTCCAACATATAATTCATAGAAAGATTCCTTCATGAATAGGTTCTACTATGCAGTTTTCCTTACGGTTATTTCGGCGGTTCATTCCTGGAGCGCAACGCATACCTGGGATGCCTTGCTACACGGTGATACTGTCACCATTGCAGTAGTCGGATCAAGCAGAGCAGATTCTATTTCCGCGCCATGGCCGCGACTAATGGCAACGGCACTCGACAGCCGGTTTCATGGGCAGGTCAAGCTCGATAATGAAGGAAAAGGCGGATCGCAGTTCGAAACAATCAATGCCGGTTTTATCAGCTGTTTAAGTAAGCCTACGCCGCCATCGGCGATTTTTTATGAAATATTTACCGATGAGTCCAATCCTTCCGATCTGCAAAATTATCCGGACCCAATTTCCTATTTCCGCGCCCACATTCAGAAGGCGCTGCAAACAGGGAAAGCTCTTGCCCCCCAATGCGATATAATTCTTTGGCTACCCTATCGTCTTTGTCAATTTTGCTTTATCCCAAACCAAGCTCAACTCCTTGACGCAGCAAGGTTAGTCGCAACCGCTGAAGGCGTCCGCATTGCCGATAACTGGTGGGCATTCGAACATGTGTGTTCTACGCCCTGCTGCCAACAGTATTCCGAGTTTTTGCACGACGGCAGCCACACGACCATGCTCGGAGGAGCTATTGTGGCTTACGAAGCTGTTAATGCGCTCAAGGATATTCCGCGGGATACTACCGCGCCTATTTTTCCATGCGACAATGTTCGGGCCAATTCAACCGGCTATCGTTCGGCATTGATACAATGGGATCCGATAAGCGATAGCGTCGATCCTCAGAGCGGAATTGCCGGTTATGAAGTTTTCCGAAACGGTATCCACACCAAATATTGCTTAGGTAGGCTTTCGACCTCCTTTATCGATTCATCCTTGGTGGAACAATCGGATTATCGTTATTCGGTTTTTCCTTTTAACGCTCAGCTCGTTAATGGGCCGGTGAGTGCAACCGCATCGATTTTGACTCCTGCAGATCGTAATCCGCCCCAATTGCTCAAAGCTGTTGCATACGCCAACTCACATTTTGTGACTCTGTCGTTCGATGAATCCATCGATGCGCATAGCGCCATGCAAGCGGAATCGTTTTCCGTGGAAGGTTTTTCAGCGATCGTGCTCAAATCACAACTTCAACAAGATGGGAAATCGGTAACCTTCGAAACAGACAGCATAATTGCGAACAAAAACGCTTCCATTTCGGTCGTCGGAATAAGCGATGTTGCGCTTACACCCAACCGAATTACGAGCCCTCAAGTTCTTCCTATTGCAACTGGAAACGTGGATACCGGCATTTATTTTAGAATCGTCAATTTACTTGCATCCGTAGGAATGAATATATCGGCGTCCGACCTGATTTATTCAAACGGAAATGCCTTTTCAGAAGGAACCACCCCTCATTTCGCTGATACTTTAACTCCAAGCTTTCCCAATGTAGGGATTCTCTTAAAAGGACTCATTGCTGTTTCGGTAAAGGGCCAATATAGATTTTATATTTCTTCAAAAGCCGATACTGCCGAGTTTTCAATTGGCGCCGCCCCAACAAGGAATCTTTCGCGGCTCAGCAAACAGGATTCAGTGACAATTGATTTGCAATCGGGCCTGGTTCCTTTTATCCTTGCTTTATCATCAATCAACAAAGACAGCATTGTTCTTGATTTGCAATGGTCTGGGCCAGGATTCGCGCGAACACCTATACCGGATTCGCTTCTTTTTCACGAAACAAGCCTTGCGCCGCAAACAGGTTTCCATGGCCGGTTTTTGACCCCCGTTTTGGGTCAGCCAATAAATCCGGGAGATTCCGTCTCAGTTTCCTGGACTCAAGAAAATACGGACGAGTCACTTCAATTGTTATTTGAAATATCGTTTTCAAAAGGTAAAAAATGGCAGCAACTCCTCTCAACAGCGGTAAATTCAAAAAGCAACGGTTTTATTTGGCATGTACCCAATTTGTTTCCGGGAGTTTTGTTACCGATCGACAGCGTATTTATTCGTGCGTCCGAATATGGGAATCATGACCAGTATGTTTATTCTTCGTATTTCCGCATTTTGGCTTCGAGTTCAATTAAGCCGACTTCTTATGGGCATAGTATGGTCTTTGATAAAATCCTGATCCATGCCGTACAAAAAAACAATGTCTTGATTTCCGTTAATGCGTCGGAACCCGGTGCAATTAAAATTATTGATCTTAAGGGCCGAAAGGTTCTTTTTGCTTCAATAAAAAAGGGCTCCAACACAGCACAATTGAAAATATCCAACGGCATATACGGATTTCAAATTCTCAATGCGCATTTTCAGGTCAAAAGTGTTGGTAAATTTGCTCTTGGCATGAATTGAATCTCCACTTCTTGAAGGACCACTTACCCATCGTTGCAATGTGATCTGTCCGCAATGCGGAATGAAGACCAATGATAAATTCATCCGACCAAGGATTGTTTTAGATATTGTAAAGATTAGCGGGAAACTTCATGAATATTTTATTTGTCTTCTCGGTATTTTCCCTCAGGAAAAAGCAAAAGCCGGTTTTGCACTATGGCAATATCCAACCGGGAATTTCCTACATTTCAGCGTGTCTTAAACAAAAAGGATATGCCACCGATCTGGTCATTCTCAATAGCGGCCACCCAAAAAAATCCGCATCGGCCCTTGAGGCCGCAATTTCCGCATTTAAGCCGGACGTTCTTGCCTTTACGGCGGTTTTTTCGGAGTACGATTTTGTGAGCGCCGTTGCTCGGCGTGTTAAACATTTACATCCCCATATTTTTTTGCTGATCGGCGGGCCGCATGTTTCGCTTAATACCGATGGCGTACTTGACATATTTGACGCTCTGTGCATCGGTGAAGGGGAACAGCCTACTCTTGAACTCGTTGAGCGCCTTGATGCGGGCAAAAAGCCTTCAGGAATAAAGAATCTTTGGTTTCGTGATAGCGACGGCGTCATTGAAAAGAATCCTATACGACCGTTTCAACAAGACCTTGATTCACTCCCATGGCCCGACCGCGATATGTGGGCGCGGTGGATCGCTGAAACGCCCATTCAAAGACTATCATTGGTTATGGGAAGAGGCTGCCCATTTGAATGTACATATTGCTGCAATCATGCGCTTAAAAAAATTACTGATGGTAACTATGTTCGTCTCCGCTCGGTTGAAAATATCATCAAAGAAATAGCCCAATGCAAAAAAGACTTCCCGGAGCTTAAAGAAATATATCTCGAAATAGAAACGATCACTATTGATCAGCAGTGGACGCGTCGTTTATGCGCCGGACTTGCGGAATTAGGAAAACAACCTGGAATGAATATCGTTTATGGCGTAAATTATCGTATCACGCCGAACAGCGATGCTCTTAAAATGTTCGGACTATTTAAAAAAGCAAATTTCGGTTTTTTAAATATCGGTCTCGAATCGGGCAGCAAACGGATTCGAAAAGAAGTTTTAAAAAGAAACTACGACAACGATGATGTTTATAAAACCGTTCGCGCCGCACGAGAAAATGGATTAAAAGTAGTTTTCTATAATCTTATCAGAGTGCCGGGTGAAACATGGAAAGACTTTCTGCAAACCGTCGAAGTCAATCGTTCCTGCCAACCGGAGCATACGTGGACTTCGATATTTTATCCCTATCCCGGCACTCAACTCCATGCCCTTTGCGTTGAAAAAAAATTAATCGACAAAAACCTTTCCGGAGCGATGGAACGCCGTATTTCGGTACTTACTATACCGGGGTTTTCGAAGAAACAAATAGAAAAGGCTTATATTTGGTTCGATTATATGGTTTACATAGGACATACATCCTCTGTTAAGTTAGTGTTTGGCTGCTTGCGAAAATGGCTTAATCTTAACTATTACTTGCTTTTGTCACTCACGAATAACGTTGGTAAAAACTTCATGAAAAGAATATCATCGTAACTTTTTGCATGCTTCCCATTAAAACCCCTTTGTCCTACAAGTGTCGGTGTGTGGAAGAATAAGAGAAAGAGCTATATATGCCTCACCGTCTTAAACTTCCCGCTTTAACGGGGCTTCGTTTTGTTGCGCTCTTGCATATCATTTTGTTTCATATACGGGTTTGCCTTTGAGGCGGCGTTGATGCAGACCCTTGGTGGGCACAAAATTTTCTTTTAAATCGATCCTTCAGCACCGGCATCTTTTTCGCGCTTTCTGGTTTTCTCTTAACGTATATCTATTTTAAAGACAATAAAGTGTCCTGTTCCCTCCTCAAATTCGTCATGCTTCGCTTGTATAGACTCTATCCCTTGCATCTCCTCTGCCTGTTTGTCGCGGCCCCTTTTGCGTTGTTGGGGAAGTCACACGTACCCTTCGTTCAATTCGTTGCCGCGTCGATCAGTTCAATATTTTTGGTGCAAGCATGGACACCCTGGACAAATGTGATCAACCAGCCGTCGTGGGCTCTTTCGGCGCTGTTGTTTTGCTATTTCATTTTTCCCGCGTCGGTTCCCGAAAAATCAAATTACTTATCAGGGGCAATATTCATGGGACCTGCTCATTTGAAATCAAAACGGTTCGCAGTCAACGTCCGGAATATAATCTGAGTCTGGTTGCCATGGTGACCGCAAACACGAACGAATTTTGCAGAAATACCGGAAAGTCTCGGACTAATTTACGCATGAGAACACGCGGAAGCGCATTCATGGTCATGCGCAGCGGTTTCAAAGCGAGAAATTGCAGGACCGGACGGGGTACGAAAACGCGTGTTCCGGTTCCGCCGAGCACTCCGGCAAGCAGAAAGAGAAACATTTCGTAACTGAATTGGTAACGGATGGCTCCGGTGATATAGGGCCTGAATGCGCTGTCGTCAAAAGGCCTGATATGGTTGTCTTTGACCGCTCTTTCGTAAATAGGGGTTCCGGGAAAAAAATTCAGTTTAAAAACCTGAAAACGACTTTGCGGCGGCAACCGTATCATATAATGATAATTTAAAAGAATATCTTCTTTTGTTTCATAGGGATTGTCGCCGATGAAATCCATAAAGATCCTGAATCCGTGCGAACGGTTGTACGGCGATAATTTCCGCGCGATGGAGGCGGATTTTTCCGGATCTATATTCCTGTTGAAAACGTCCTTGAGTATTCGGGAGCTTACCGATTGCACGCCCATGACCATACGTTTCAGGCCGCATTCGATCAGCGTTTCGAACTTTTCCATCTTAAAGGTGTTTGCGCTTACGCATATTGCAAAAGGCAAATGAATGTTTTTTTTGTATCGTTCGGAAAATTCCTGGAGTTCGCTTTGGCTCCGCACGAAGAAATCATCGTCGCCGAAAAAGAAGCCCTTGAAAAAACCGAACTGGTTTACAACCGATTCCAGTTCATCCATGAACCTCCCGACACTTTGGGAGCGAATGGATGTTTTACCGAAAAGGGAAATGTAGCGGCTGTTGTTGCAATAAGAGCATGTATGCGGACAACCCCGCATTGTCAAGACCGGAAGCGTGGGTTTGCCGATGGGGTATCCCCCTAAATTGCGGAACACCAAATCGTTTGTCATCGGACGAAGGTCTTTTTCGAGAATATATTGGTTTTCAAGGTTAAAATCGCAATACGGAAGGGAATTAAGGTCTTTAAAGGGAGCAAGGTGTTTGTTGACGATGATTTTGCCGTCGCGGATAAACGCCATGTTGCCGGTATCGGGTGAAAGATCGCCATTTTCGAGGCGCCCGATAAATTCGGTAATACACTGGTCGGCTTCTCCGTAACAAACCGCGTCCGCATGCCTGAGGCTGAATTCCGGTGATGCAACGCAGTGGGGGCCTCCCCAAATGACCCGTATTGACGGATACGTGTCATGGATATGTCTGGTCAGAATCGCCGCTCTGCTCGCTTCCTGACTGTATACCGAAAACATCGCAAGATCACAAACCGACAGGATCGCCTTGAGCGGGGCAAAGCCCGTCGCAATGTGTTCATTAAAAAAGATGTTCGGCAAATATACAAAATAGACGGAATGCCCGGCTTTTTTTAACAGCCCAGACACAAGACGGATGCCATCGGTTGGAAGTTCATAATCGATTTTAAAAAGCGCAATTTTCATAATGACTCTTTTAAAGAAGTAAGGTGGGCGTTCCAAGAACGTCTATTAAATTTACCTTGGAATCATTAGAATTATATTAGGGAAACGATAGGCATTGATTGCAATTTGATATTTCAGACATTGGCCGGGATTTAAATAGAGTTTTTTTACAGGCGCTCACTTTTTTTCCTACTTACCCACCAAGCCATACCATCGCAGCTACTTTTTCAATCAAACAGTATTCGCTAAGCGTAACATCGGCGAATGGAACAATTGCCAAGAACCCCTCAATCAAGGCGCACCTTTAGGGGCCACAGCGTCCGCCGGAATTACGGCCACGCGCGATTTTTCCCGGCGAAATGCGCTTTTATTGTATGCAATCAACTCGTTATATTTCCACCGTTTTCTCAGGATGAGGCTTAATCGGCTTGACCGACATGATAAGCGCGGCCATGAGCGTGCATTGGGCGATCAAGAGTTCATTGCGTAAATTATGATCAAACTGTCCGTTCACTAAAAATCCCAGAAAGCCGGCGGCGCAGGTTACGCCGATTAAAAAGCCATATTCATCAGGAGGGTTTTTTACGATGGAAATGGATTTCTTGAATAATAAGACGCCTAAACTCAAGAAAAACAACACCCCGAAAATCCCCGTTTCAGATGCGAAATACATGAAGATATTATGCGGCACGCTATCGAATTGGGTTGTCAGATGCGTTCGGTCATAGTGATGCACGACTTCCTGAAAATTGTTTATTCCAACGCCCATAAACGGAAATTCCTTTACCATTTCCATAGCAATTGAATTCATTTCGGGCCGAATTCCGATGGCTCCTATATCATCGGTAGTAATGCGAGTGATGATATAATGTCCCATTCCCGAAACTTGGGCGACCACGACTGAAATCACCGCGAACATCACGATGAAGCGCATTTGGACAGGTTTCAGCCGATTGCGGAGGACCATTGTGCTCAGAATAAAAATACAACAACAAAAAAAAGACAACCAGCCCGCGCGGGAAAATGTCAGCACAAGAGCAGTAAGGCCAAGGGTAAAAATTGAAAAAATGACTGCTTTATATCGTTTCTTTATCTGTAAAAAAAGAGCCGCTCCCATAAGGCACATCGGGAGCAACAGCCATGTGCCGAAAGTATTGCTCGCGCCCAATATTCCGCCGACACGGGCGAAATTCAAACCTCCGGAAACGGTGTCGCTTGAGACCCCTCCTATTCCGCCATTAACGGAAAAAGGTACGACAAACCCAAAAAAGTACTGTGCGATCGCGACAATCCCTTCCAGGAAAATCAGGAACAGACACGCGACGACAATCAGGCGCGTATGGTTTTTTTCGTTGAAGAGCATCCGCAGGGCCAAATATAACATCGTATACTTGATATATCGTAGTATTTCAAAAAACGCCAGGGGCTGGTTCGGAGCGTTAAAACACGAAATTGCGCAGGCGGCCAGAAACAATACAATGCATGTATCAAGGCCGGTCCACTTCGGCAGCGGCCATCGAAGGAGAATGATTCGATACAATGCTATTCCAAGAATTAAAAACAGCGGCAAATCCACCAGAAAAATCATCGGTTCCGCCAGCGCGCCGCTGTGGTGGTTAAACCCTTCGTAAAATTGGTCGTTTTGCGTTAAAAACCTATATTGCGCTCCAATGCCGGTTGCTATGACGAATGCAAAAAGCGACAATTGCGTCAGATATCGATGGAAATAAACAAGCGCCGCTATGCCGATAAGCCCCATGCAAACTATGATTGTATACTTCGACGACATTGATGTTAAGGAAAGTGAAAGGTACGTTCCGAATATACCCAGAAACAGCGCCAGGAGCACGGGAAGGCGGGCAAGGACCGGATGAAAAGGGCCGTCAACGATTTGAACGGATATTTTTAATTGTTTCACCGCCTTTGTCCTTTACATTCTTCAAGTAATTCGTCGGCCCGCGCGATGACTTCCTCAACGCTTATTTTTTGGAGCGCCTCCTTGCCCTCCGCGCCGGCCAAGTAGGCCGTTTCAACGCCGGTAACCCGGGAATCGGAAAGTTTATTGATGGCGAAATTTTTATTCCCCCAGTGACGGTGTTTCCTCTCGTTCCCATTGCCGAAGAGCGTGAGCGTGGGGACCATAAGCGCCGCGGCAGCGTGACCTAAGCCGGTATCCGAGGAAATAAAAAGAGAGCACCGGTTGATGAATCCGCACACAACGCCGAAGGGCATATTTACAATAGGAATAACGGGTATGTCTTTAAAGGCCGTGATTTCCCGCAACTCCCGTGGGCCGAAAAAAACGATAACGCGGCATTTCCGGGATTCAATCAGGTGTCGGGCTACCCCGACGAACCGCTCGACGGGCCAGAATGGTTTTGCGCCGTCTCCGCCCCCGGTATGTATTCCCAAAATACTTTCGCGTTCACGTATGCCGCTTCCGTCAAGTATCGCATCCGCCTTACGTTGATCATTTTCATGAATAAAAAGTTTGAGATGGACGTCAAAATCATTAAAACCCAATGCCCGAAGATTATCCAGATTGTTTTCAACCACATGTCGGTAGTTATCCCAGGATATTGCATGGGTATAGCACCATTTCGACATTCCGCTTCGGCTGAGTAATTGCGGCCCAACCCGGATTTTGGCCCCGCAAAGCCAGGTGATCAAAGCATGTGCGTCGGCAATGCCGCCCGGAAGCAGGTGCATGCTGATATCGAAACGATGCGACTTGATCCTGAAAATGAAAGCGAGTTCGATGATCAGATACTCCAGGAATTTGAAGACCTTCTTATGGACTTTGGGGAATCGGGGAAACAAATACAGCGAGCATTTATCAGGATAATGGAGAATCTTCTGGACGTCCGGATTACCCTTTAATACCTCACGAGGAAGGTCGTAGCGCAGCACCACGGTTATTCGCGCGCCGGGCAATGATTTGTGGATTGACGCGAAAAGAGGCGTTGCAAGGATCAAATCCCCAATACCGCACCCCGCGAAAACGAGGATTTTCGGCGATGCCGGTTTCTTGGTCCGCGAACTCATGAGATCGCCATCCTCATCCCCGTGATTTTATTTCGCAGATGAATGAGTAATGTCATCGCCGAACCGGGTAATGTAGGGTCGAGCCGGATGCAAACGGCTGCATAGATTCCCACGAACAGGCCCCGCAGCCCGATATTGTCGAAATGTCCCATGGCAAGCCAGCAAAACGAGGCCGTTGCAACAGCGGGGCCGATCTTTTTCCAGGGGTATTGTACCGGATAATAATACTGCGAAAGAAGGAAGGTGGAACAAAGATAAAAACAATATCCGCCCGTTTGGGCCAATGCAGCGCCCACGCTCTGCAGCCGCGGGATAAGGACCGCATTGAGCGCGATGCAGACCACCGCGGAAACCGCCATAAGACTTGCTTCCTTGACGAGCTGCTTGGTCAGGTGGATCCCCGGCGAAACGGTGTATTGGATGCCGTTTATCACGAATCCGAGAAGCAGCGCGGAAACAACGGGACCGGAGTCGGCAAACCTGCCGCCCCCCAATAACGAAAGTAACAGCGGCTTGATAGCCTCAATGACCAGCATGGTCAAACACAAGGCCATTACCGCCAGACCGCTGATGCGAGCGAACAGCGCCGGCGCGTTTGGGTTATCCGACTGGGAATAGAAATACGGCATCCAGGCGTTTGAGAAAGGAGACAAGAGCATCGATTCAAGAATCGTGGCTATTTTCAGCCCCATGACGAAAGTCCCTACTTCCGTCAGTCCGCAAAAATGGGGTAGCAGGTATCTGCCCGCGACCTCCAGGACCTTGCGCGCAGCGGAGTTGGGTAACAAGGGAATACCGAATGCGAACATCGGTCGGAGCAATTTGAATTTGAAATTGAGAATGGAGTATTTAAAAAATCTGGGAAAGAGCATTGCCATGACGACAACGTTCGCGGCGCAATTGGCGATTATCAGATTCGTTAAGGTAAAATGTTTAGTCAATAGGAGCCCAGCGACCGCCGCCGCGACCAATAGCGACGAGACGACCGACCACCATGCGAACATCCGAGAAGCCTGGAGTGTGCGAAAGACGGAGAGTGGCAAGCCGCTTAAGGATGATATTACTATAAGTCCGGCGGACCATTGCACCCATTCGACCTTGCCCATTCCGGCGAAAATAATATTTGAAAGCGGTTTTGCAAAAAGGTATACTCCCAATGAAACCATAGACATGACCGGGAAAATAAAATTAAAAAGCGCGCCGGACATTCTGCGGCGGGCATGCTCATCGCGGGCGGCCAGATAAAATCCCCTGACCATACCCATCGGTAAACCTACAGTCCCCAACAATTGAACGACCACGATAAATTGCGCAATCTGGTCCATGGCCCCGAATTCGGCTTTGGGAAGATTTCGGGCATAGAGGGGGATAAGTATAAAACTGATCGCGCTTTGAATGACCGTGGCCGTCATATACAAAGAAGCGTTTGAAGCGAGGAAACGAAGGGTCCCCGTGTTTTTCACGACACCCTCCGATTCTTCCCCATGCTGGTAAGCGCATATTCGCATGCCGCGATCATTTGTTTTCCCCGGTCGCGCCAGGTATGGCCGTTTTTCACGAAACTCCTCGATGCTTCGCCCAAGGAAAAAGTCCGTTTTAATGCTTTACATGCCAGGAACAGGGCCTTTTCCAGGCCGTCGGCATCTTCCGGATTGTAGAGAAATGCCGAAGGCAATCCTTGCATAAGGTCCCGTATCTGCCCTTGGCCGGAGGCGACCATGACTTTTGCCATGGATAGGGACTCGAACATTTTCATGGGTGAAAAATGGAACAACCGATAGTTGGGATACGGCATAACCATTATGTCCATTGCATCCATGAAACGGGGCATGCGCGGGTATTCAATGGGGCCGGTAAACACTATTTTTTTCCGGTCGGAATCGGAAATGCCGTCGATTCCCGCCGCCTTCGGGTTTTCAAGCGCCCCAACGATCAGAAGCCTGAGATCGGGCATCGCGGCGCTTAATGATGCAAAGGTTTTAAAGAAATTACTCAAGCCGTGCCAGAATCGTTGATTGCCGCAAAAGCCTAAAACAATATGCTCCGGTAATAACCCCAACTCTTTTCGTACTTCCAAACGGTTTTCGGTTTTAAGCGGCCTGAAAACTTCCGGATCAACGCCATTGGGGCAGGAAAATAATCGTTGTTCGGCGATCCCTTTTTGTTTCCATAGTCTACTGCATACATCATTAATCGAGAGAATGGCCTTCGCCTTTTTCGCCCTCCAAAGGTCAACATAAACAGGCCAATGCGCCTTATAATTTTGGAGAACCGAAAGTTCCTCGACCGGCCCGTCCGCGCTTAATACAACGGGGACCCTGAAAATGAAACTTGTCATAAGAAAAGAATAAACATCGTCGGGCCGCGCCACGATGACGTCGGGCTTAAACGCCATGGTCTTCTTGATTTCAGGTACTATGAATCGAAGCGCGTGCAATCCCGACCGGAGCATTTTCCAGCCGACTATTTTCGATGGTTCGCCGGGACTTGCGGGAATATAGGAAAAAGGCTTATTGAACGAAACAATGAAATTCTTCGTTTGCGCCGAAGAAAGCATGGAAAAAAACCATTTCGATTGCCGTATTCGCTCATGACAAAAGCACAGCATGACGGTATGTCCCAACGATACCGCGGCCTTGGCCAATTCGAAGGAGCGCAGCATAGGCGCTAAACATTCGCGGGTATAATCGAAGTAGAGTATTCTCATGACTGCGATCGTTTGTTAAAGGTCATGCGGCGCGGGAAACGGCCCTCTTCATTATTCATTTTTGTTTCCAAAGGATAATCCACGACGCTATAAGCCGTCGCCAAGCGAGCATTTCGAACAGCGCGATCAAAAAAGAGGCCCCGTGATAGGGTGAGACCGGTATTCGCGGCAGTAAATACGGATCACACGTGGGGGTTGCCGCGTTCTTTTCCATGGTCACCGCGTTTGAAATCCTGGCCTCTTTGAGCATTTCGACCCACGATGCGCCGATGTCCGCCTCGCCCCCAAATGGGTAGGCGAAACTTGAAACGGGTATTCCGTTTATTCTCAAGTACTCGGCCGATTCAATAATTTCATCTCTCGCCAAGTTCCGCGATTTCGACAACCGGGTATGCGTCAATGTATGGGCCCCGATTTCATGACCCCGGCGCGAAAGGTCGACGATTTGTTCGGAAGTCATGAGCGTCCGGCTTGGATGGAACCGAGGAGCGTTGCTTCCGAGAATTCGATAGAGAAATTGACAGATATTCTCCCTCGAAGCTTGGTTTTCGTCGAGGAGTGATTGAAATGCAAGGCCCATGAAACGTTCCCTTTTACTCCCCTTCGAGACCGCAATTTTTTTTAACAGGTCCCTTAATTTCAACGGCGCTTCGTCCAGTACATTGAAGTTAAGGGGAGTCAAGGAATCAAAAACCTCACCGACGAGGTCGTTCCATAAGTAAGGCTGCTTTGTAAATGAAACGCCGGTTACGTAGAATACGCCCCTTGCCCCTGCCGCCTCAAGCGTGGGCGCCGCTTCGTCAAAAGCGTCCCTGTATCCGTCATCAAACGTAAAAACCAGTCCGTCTTCCGGGATCGTATTGTTCTTGATAAAAACAACAAGGTCTTTCATGAGAAACACTTTGAACATTTTCGTTAAAATCTTCGCCTGCCTCGAAAATATTTTCGGAGATAATCCGACGGGCGCGATTGGGCCTAGGGGACCTTGCGCAAGGTGATGATAGGCGAGAATGCCGATATACTGTTTTTTAAAAATCCTTCGCCGGACAAAACGGGCTAAGGTGATACCACCCGAAATGGTGAGCGCCCACAGGATCAAGAGCTTAAGCAATGTCATCTAACCCGCCTAAGAGCGGATAACAGTCCCATGGGCCCCACGGTTTTGATCCTACAGCCATTGGTAAACGGCTTCGGGAATTTCATGGATACGCCGATTGAAAACACACCCGTCGATTGTATGGCCGTAACGTTCGAGGAGTTTTACCATTCTGGCAAGGGAATAGCGGTTGGTTATCCCATAGGCCGCCAAAAGAACGATCGACTGCGCATGACCCGCGAAGGACAAATACAGAGGGTCCGCGCCATGCGCGGAGATATCGAGGACCAAACGCGAATAGTCGAAGCTCGCCAGGCCTTGGATGAATCGGGAAATAATTTCCTGGTCCACAACGGGGGACGATTGAATGCCGACTTTCATGATGTCCAATCCCTCATGCGGACCAGCGATGATCCGGGTTCGCAGGACGGCCGGAGTCATTTCGGCCGCAGGCGATAATAGATACATGCGGTCCCGGCAGCGGCTCATTTCCTCGGATGTAGACAGAATTTCGATGGAGAGTATCCGCGAGTCCGACGCCGATGAAAGCGCGCGTGAAACAACGGAGCTTATAAAACTAACGCCAGCGCCCGGCGAGGGTGAAGTAACTAGGGTCAGGGAAGGGCTTTTTCGCTTTCCGATAAGGTCGATGACGGGGATGAGTATTCTTGACGCGGCGTTGAAGGATTCGGCGTGGCGCACGCCGGTCTTCGTTGAAAATTCCTCCAGAGCCGCGATGACCGGTTTACGGGTAACGGTTTCGACATCGGAAACGGAGAAAACGTAGGGAGACAACCTGTTTCGGATAAAACCGTAAAAAACGCCGATGAAGGCGCCGATGATCAGCGCCATGAAAATACTCTTCATGCGTTTCGGCGAAACGGGTTGCAGGGACTCCCGTCCGTATTGAATGATCCTCAGCGAACTGATAGCCGCATTGTCAAGATAGGCGTTGATGGTCATTTCATTGGATTTCTGAGCGCTTATTTGGATGGCGTCCTTGATATTTTGGATTTCGCGTTCAAGCCGCGTGATCCGTACGCTGCTCTGTTCGAGATGTTCGAAACGCTCCTGGTATTGGACGACGAGCTGGTTCCAGGAATCGATGCTCACCTTTATCCTCTTCCCGATGAACTTCTTGATTTCGTTGATTTCTTTCGCCGCCGACACAACCTTCCCCTCGTCTTTTCCGTATCGTGAAGAAAGATCGAGATATTTGAGTTCAGCGTCGGTAAGCCTGGTTTGTAATTGCGAAAAAGCCGGATCGTCCGACAGATTGGCCAGATCGGCCGTTGAAATTTGATCGAGGTTTATCCGCTCCAACAATAAAAGTTTCGACCTGGCTTCGGTGAGCTGCCGTTCAATGGCCTGGTTTTCGAGCCCCGCGTCAATGACGCCTTTCCTGGTTTTAAATTCCTGAAGCGAATCTTGCTTCGCGCGCAGTTGTTCCTTGAAGTCCTCGCCGATATACCGGATGGCCTGGGCTGCGCCCGCGTTGCTGTAAATTTTTAAATGCTGTGCGATAAAGGCGTCGACCACGGCATTTACGACCTCCTGAGCGCGGCGCGGGGATCTGGCGTGGAATGAAATCGTAATCACCGCCGTGCGTTTTACAAAATCGACATTCAACCCTTGCTGCAAATTCCTGATCGCCGCTTCTTCGGGTGATGGACTTGGCCTTTTAAGTCCTATCGCAACGAGCATTCCGTTTATTGATGATGACAGCATCCCCGACAACCCCGGTGACGCGGCTTGCCCTTTTTCCATGGTTGTGTCAATCGAGACTTTGTCCGCTACGGCCTTGAGCACCGGGTAACTTTGGATTATCTGAATTTCATTGGTCAAATCTTCGAGGCTCAACTGGAAATACGTTTGGATGTTCGAAGTGTTCTGGTCCGGGATAAACGGTCGTTTGTCCCGGCCGGGAACGATGAGGACCATTGCCTGGGATTCGTACCGGGGCGGCGTAACGTAGACGCTCACGGCAGTTAAGACGACGATGATCGCGAAAACGGCGAGAATTTCCCATTTCCAGCGAAAAATGATTGCCGCGGTTTCTTTTAACAAAAAGCGCCCCTTTATAATAAGACTAATAATTAATCGGCAGACTCACTCCCACGCCGATCGGTATCATTTTTCGTATATATTCATCGACCCAAACATTGAGACTGGTAATCGCGTTTGACGGCACGAATACAACGTCCCCTGCGGACAACGCCAACTGCGATACGGTAATCAGATCACGATTAAAATCGAGGCTGCGGGCGATTACTTTTGACCCGTTGCGCTGGATGATGATGATCGTCGACAGATAAGCGCTTTTTTGCCATCCTCCCGCAAGCCCCAGTGCGGTGCTAAGCGTCACTCGACCCGAAACCGGAAAGGCTCCAGGCTTGTTGACCTCTCCCAAAACGGTAATCGAACTCAGGCTTGAATTTTCGTAGAGGGGGATTATCTGCAAGGAGGAATAATTTTTCCGATATAGTCCTTCAACCGTGTCGATCAACTTATTGAAGGTTTTTCCCACGCATTTTATCTTTTGTAAATGCGGCAGGACTATCGTGGAATCGTAGCCCACCACGCTTCGAAAGAGCGGGCCTTGCCCGTTAAGCGGAGACAGCGAAGCGATCAGTTCGGTAGTCCTGGAATTGAACCGTTCGAAGGAAACCAGGACCGTTGCATTCATCGTCAGGCCTTTGAGCGCACCCTTAATGCTTTCCTCAACCGCAGGGGCCGTTTTCCCGGCGGCCAAAATCGGCCTGGTTGCCGGAAGGTAGAGCATGCCGTCGGGCGCGATCACGTAAAGCCGCGAAATATCGTCCCGGTCGGAAACGACCAGGCGGACTTGGTCGCCGGGCTCCATGACGTACTTTGTCGTGTCTTCGATTTGTTTAATGGAATAAAAAAGAGAAACCTGGTCGCCGGGCCTGAGAATATATTCGCGTTCAAAGAAGCCAAGCTCCCTGATCTCCCCGCCCTGGTTTCTCAATTTTTGATCTATCGAACATCCCGAAACCGTAAGGAGCAGTCCCAGCAATGCCGCTGATGTGATCAAGAAAGTTGTATCTTTTTTCATGTTATCTGGTTACTTTGAAATATCCGCTTGTTGACTCAACGCCTTTGGTTTCGTCGTAATTTTTAATTTGTATTCTGCAAGAATCGCCGATCTGCGTTGAATCGACGGTCCAGGAATAACTCAATTTTGAAGCCGGCGCGTTGGATTTTAATGTTTTAAAATTCGCTATATGTTTATTGGCGACGCTCAGCGATATTTTCACTTGAGTATATTGCCAATTCGTCGGGATGCACCAATTGATATCGTAGGTTGAACCGACCTTAAATGTTTCTCCGCCGACTGGGGACACGAGCATGAGCGAATCGCACGACGTTCCATGCTGAATAGTATTAGGGCCCGTGCCCGAATCCTTGCACAAAATCATCAAAGACAAACTTGCCAATGCAAAAACTATTATTGCCGTTCTTTTTTTCATCAGTTCCTCGCTTCTGGTTATGGATACATTAAAACATCGTCGCCTTGACGCCCAACACTAATCCCCATTCGTTTTTCAAGGACTCCCAATCCGGACCATCCCATGTTCCTTTCGGATCTTTTTTATCATGAATCGGTTTGACAATAGCTACATACAACGGGTGCTTGGGGTTCGTAAACTCCATTCCGTAAACAAGCTGGCCGGACCAGGCCAATTGATCGGGATCGGGCCGGGGATTATAGCGAAGAGTCGTTCCGTTCATAATTTCATCATGAATCCAGGCGACTCCCAAAGGGGCTGAAAACGTAAGTCCGAAGGACTGCATGACGTCGGGGTTTCCCTTGAACCCATAATACGCGGTCCCCGAAATTGAGGGCGGTGTATAATCGCCCAGATCGTTTTCCCCATACGGCTTTAATCGATAGTAAAACCGTTTGTTTGCGGTGCTGTCTTTATAGTCCTTGAAGTAAGAGCCTAAAAATTCATTTTTTCCCGAAAAGGGACGTATCGCCATGGGATGGGAATACGTCGCGTCAAAAACCCACATCCCGTTTTCAACGTCCTTGGAATAAGACAATGTCAAGGAAGGAACGGTCAGTCCGGTCCCCAACTGGGAAAGCGACGGCAACAAATAGCCCATCTGGTCGGTTCCCCGGACGATGTTATACTGTCCCGTAGGCAGACAAACCGATGCCATCACGGCGAACTCGCCCTCCAAACCGAAATTGAGTGTTCCGTCGACGCCCAAGTCCCCCGTTCCCCCGGTCTCTTCATATTGACGTGGGTAGAGAGTCGAGGGTTGTATCGACGCGGCCTTATCGTAGATCGGGATGGTGAGTCCAATTTGTGAAGTATAGGTCGGCTTGAAACTCAGTCGCGTAGTCACTGCACGGACCGAATGGTCGCGAAACAGCGAATATCCTCCAAGAGACTGAACATCAATAAGGCCGCCCGACACTCCTTTCCCGATCCACTTAACCGTTGCGCCGCCGCTATTGCCCGATCCTCCGGCTCCGCAACCCCCGATACATTCCCATGGAGTATAGAGGCCCGATTGCCGGTTGTTTTTATGGTTCGTTAGTGTCAAAACAATGAGATATAGCCCCGCAGCAAAGAGAAACAAAGGAATACGTGGAAATGAAATCAAGGTCGACATAACGCTTTTTTTATTCATGATGTTTTTTTTAATTTCCAATTGAGGGAAAACCGAGAATATATCCGTAAATATATCCCGTGACTAAATAGCGGCCGTCACGCGTAAGACCCCCTTGAAACGGCAGGGGCGCAAGCATGCTTTCGGGATCATAGAGCGACAGCCACTTGGGTCCCGGGGTAATGCGACGGATAAGCGTTTCGCCATAAGAGCCGTCGCCGGCGACTTTTTGTAAATCTTCGAACAAGGGCCCCGGTTTCGTGCTATACAGGACAAAAACCGCGCCGGTTCGCGGGTCCGACCACCAGTGCGGTTCGGCCGCCGTTCCATCGTGGAGCAAAACCGGTTCGGAACTATCGCCTAAATATTGTATATATGCCTCGCAGGTGAGGCTTCCACGTTTACAGTTATAGACAATCCAATTTCCGTCCGGGGAAATTAACGGGCTTTCGCAATCATATCCATCCCGGCCTTGGGGCCTGGGTATTTGCATACTATGAGGGTTTTGCAGACTGTAATCGATGTAATAAATCGTCAAACCCGAGGAGCCTTTGTTTTTTGAAAACGCGAATTTTACGGAATCGGTGCCGAAATACTCCTTTATTGTTTCTTTGTCAAGCATTCCCCTCGTGGCGTCCCATGAGGAACCAGCAATGGAAAACGGCGACGCGACGGCGTCATGCAGCAGCTCCGATGGTCCTTTGAAATGGTCGGGCAGCCAGAGATGCGGCGTCGAGTTGGCTTGTAATAAACCATTATTGATTTTGAGGATTTTCTTATCTGAAATCCGCACGATATACCCATCGGAGGCCGTGTCATTATCTCCTAAAAAGGTTAGGTAATCGGGGTGCCGTGACCATTCAGGGTCCTGCATCGACGTTTGCTGTAAAAAATCGGGCTTTATGAGAAACCACCTTACCGTATTTGTCGTATCGACTATGGTCAATCGGTCGTGAGCATCAGCCGTTAATGAATAGTGGGTTTTCCATTCCGGCGGAACATTGAGGGTGAGCGTCCCTTCCAAATTCAGGAACAGCATGCACCCTTTAAAATTGACTGTGTCCTGAGAAGCGGATGGATTGCATATCTGCTGGTTTTCATTAACCGCGAAAAGGCGCGATACTCCGGCCGTGTCGTTTTTGTTGGAACTCGACGGCTGCGGTTGAGAGATGGGTTGGTACAATCCATCGCATCCCAAGACCATGAGCACTAGACACAGCGTCAATGTATTCCGAACCGAAAACTGGAGTCGGGCGCTTTTTATTTTGAATTTCATTTCGTTACCGTTAATTTCTTGTTGTCAATGAGTCGAGAAGTCCATTCACCCAATGTTACTCTTTCAAACGTTATAAATAACTTTGTTTTTGTGAGGATTTTTTAAGGATAGGGTTAGGATTTGATGAGGTTTTTCTTTTTCGGACGGAATTTTAGCATTTCGGAAAAGTCGGACGGCTTTCTCCCGTTAAAAAATCCACAGGCTCTATAATAGAGGAGATCATTGATCCATAATTGAAAAACCTTTGGGTCTTTGAATATTTTTTGTAGGTATCCTATAGGTGATGTAAAAACATGGAAGAGCGGGCCTAGTAGCTCGGAGGGGTCCTTGAAGCATTCCCAATCGCATTTTCTGCAGTGCGCGTTAAAAGGTTTGCTCATATCAAGGTCCCAGAATTTTCCCAATTTTTCGGAACCGCGATAGCCGCAAGGATATGTTGAATGTTCCTTGGCATCGATAAAGAAAAAATCAATTCCCCCTCTACAAGGATAGGAACTTTCCACGTTATTGTAATAACGGTTCCACAGAGAATAGAGTGAAGTCATTGGCGAAAATATTCTTATGCGGCCCCTGAAGGCGGGAATCGTATCCATCAATGCTTTGAAAATCAGGCCTTTTTCCCTATCAATAAAATTGACCAGGGAGGCTGCGGAATCGGCCGCGTATACGGATTTAAGCGATGGATCCGATCCGCCCGTGCACATTGGATAACAGGCATTGACCATCGAAAATCCCGAATTTATTATAAAGGAATAATACGCATGAAAGGCATTCCTCGATGTTTCGTAAAATGCGCGTTCGTTTCTTTCTTGGAAAGTATCGTCGTTTTTAAGAGACAAGACGGCGCCTCCCCCGATTGCACGGTTGATTCCCATATTCGCCGAGGGATAAATGCCTCGTTCATGAAAAATCGGCAAGGCCTTTTCAATTCCCTGTATGACCCCCGAAAGCCCACGTAGGGATTCATGAAGCGCAGGGTCGGCTGAATCAATACTTATCCAGAGATTGCGAAGTTGGGTTTTCGCTAAGCAATCCGCGATTTTTTTTATCCGGTCTTCAAAATGTACTCCACCCAAATATCGGAAAAAGAACCCGTTGGTCCCGGTGCGAATAAACCGGATTCCCGCATGCCCTGCGTAGTCTATCAACTCCAATAACAATTCAAGCTCCAGAAACGGCTCTCCCCCTGTAAATGAGACCGCCTGTATCCCTTTTTTTGCCGCGGAATCGATGATTCTCTTTGCCGTGTCCGCAGCGATCGTCGCCCTACCGAATTTTTCAGTGACGCGCATTCCGCATTGCGGACAATGGGCATTACATTGATCGGTCAATTGAATGACCAATTGTCCTGGCGCACGGTTTTTAAGGAAATGAAGCCCCGTGTTTACCGCTATTCTTAATGGAATCATAACGCCAACTAATTGTGTAATTTTATGGAAAGACCGCGACAATGATAAAAATACGCCATACTTGTTAGTCGCGCATTAGCCGCAGGTTAGCAAAAAGTAATTTCCGTTGTTCCTTTTTCATTATGTAACCAATTTCTAAAAGTCCGGTAACATGATTCTTACAATGCCATGGTATATTTATAGTAATTAGATAAGGATGGAACCCATGCATTTTGATCCCCGAACTTCCGTAAATGTAGCCGTAAGCCAGGTTTATTCCATGGCGGAGCTTGTTAAAAAAGCCGTAACCATGTCCATTCATGCCTTGCTCGAATCGAATACCGCAAGGGCCCAGCATGTTATTAACGACGATACGCTGATCAATTCCTATGAAATTGAAATCGATAATACGATTTACAATACGCTCGCCATCGTGCAGTTGCCCGCGGATTTGCTCCGACGCATGTTGCCGGTCCAGAAAATAAGCATCATGCTTGAACGCATTGGCGACCATGCGGTCAATATCGCGGAATCGGCATTGTCATTGGCGATAAAGACCGAAGACCAGATGCTGGGCGAAATACGGAAAATGGCCGAAATCACCGAAAAGGTCCTGCATGATTCGTTGGAAAGCTTTTTCAAAAACGACATCGTTTTGGCTCAAAATGTTCTTACGCGCGATGAAGAAGTTGACAGTTTGAATATCTCGATAACACAGAACGTCAAGGAACGTGTTTTACGGGAAACCCTGCCTTTTGAAGTCGCCATGGAACTTATTCGCGTATGTAAAAATTGCGAACGAATAGCGGACCTTGCCTCCAATATAGCCGAGGAAGCCAGCTTCAGCATCGCGGGGAAAATAGTTAAACATAAGGCGGGATAATGAAAGCTCCCGCAGAGTCTTTAACAAGAAAGGAATCATCATGTATGCACAACTTTGAAAAAACCATAGCCGCCGGCCGATCGAACGAATTGCTCCCCGGCCTCGGGCATATTCGGGGAAGAGTCCTGGATATCGACAGAAAAGGCGTTCCGGGGTGCAGGGTCTGGATACGGGAAACCGGCAAGAGCGTCTATTCGGATTTCGCCGGTAATTTCGTCATGATCAACATCATTCCAGCCTTTTATACGATCATTGTAGATTGCGATGGATATTCGCCGTCGGTATTTCCTGATCTCTCCATAGAAGCGGGAGACAATTCCGGTCACTTTTTTACCCTACATGCACTCACGGATTCACCGCGAATCTATTCATCACGGCCTGATGCGATGGCGGTTCCGGCATAAACAACCTTCATTGCATTATACGAGTATTTTTCCGGGAAAGATCCGTCATGGTTGATCTATGAACCCCGTGCAATTGCTGAAAAACACCTACGGTCATAAAAGACGCAGATTGACGGAAAAGCTCATTGGAAAAACACCGCTTCCCGGATTCGTATCGATTGAACTTACCTACGATTGCCCTTCGAGTTGCCGGACATGCAATCTATGGACCCCCGAATTTCGCGCCGCGCGCGTAGGCGGTTGTGAAAAGCTTTCGACGGAACAGTGGCGCTCCATTATTCGCAATCTTTCCGGTTGCGGCGTACGGTATGCGATGATTTGCGGGGGAGAGCCCTTTGTCTATTCCGGAATATTTGAAATATTCAAGGAATTGAAAACAGCCGGCATCACCTTCACCTCTTTTACAAACGGTTTACTCATAACGCAAGATCGGGCTGAGGGCATTGTCGCATCAGGTCTTGACACCCTGGCGATATCCCTGGACGGTTCCACCGCCGCAGTGCACGACGCGGTTCGCGGAACGCCGGGTTCGTTCGAAAAAACAACCACGGCGATACGAATGATTTCACGTCTGAAAAAATTATACGGCGCGGATTCGCCCCGCATCGCCCTGTCCACCACCATTTCATCGATGAATCTGGCCGATATCGTCAACATACCCGCGCTCGCCGCGAAACTCGGCGCAGCCTCCCTGGGATTCCACCTGTATTCAACGGTAGATACGGCGGTCATGGATGCGACAAACAAGAAACTTGGGGAAAAGGGCGTTACCTTCCATTCGTTTTCACACCTTCCCCGGGATTTGATGCTTTCGGAAAAACAACTGGATGTCCTGGTATCCCTGTCGCCGAAGCTTAAGGCAAACGCAAACGGCGTTGCCGTTTCTTTCGATCCGCTGATCATGAAAACCAAAAAGGAGCTGCTCAAATACGGAAGTTTTGCGATTAAACGCTGTAACTATTTCTGGAACAACGCCATTATTTCCCCCTACGGCGATATGTTCCCCTGTCCCATGCTCCCTGAATATTTCATGGGGAATCTCCTACTGGAATCATTGGATACTATCTGGAATAACGACAGATACCAACATATCAGGGAAACGATCAGAACAAAGATGCTGCCGATTTGTTGTAAATGCTGCGCGCGGTGAAAGCCCTCTTTGGAAGCGCGGCGACTCAAAGGTACTTGACTAATTTGCAATAACCGCTTTCTAACTTGCCGGTAATGAATCCCTAATAGTCGATATTCATTTTATTAAAGCGGCCCGAGCCGTATCGGCCGGGAACGTTCTTTTCATTAACCATTTATAGGAGGTTTTTTATGAAAAAGTCCTTTAAAAAGCGGTTGGCGCGCGTCGGTTTGACATGCGGCATAGCCGCTACGGCGTTAATCGGCCAGGCCCTTGGCGCGCCCTGGAAATTCGGAATGATTTCGGACACGCAATGGCCCACCGACGACGGGCAATGCCCCAACTCGGTCGCGGTCGGAATCATCAATCAAGTCAATAAGGAGTTCATCAAACAAGGCGTTAAACTCGTCGTTGCGGTGGGCGACGTGACCGACAACGGGGCCGTCGTGGCTCTTGACACTCGCGCGACATACGCCCAGGAATTATATAACGCGGGCATCGGCTTCTATCCCCTGCGCGGAAACCATGAGTCTTCGGCAGCCGCCGCCGCCGAATTCAAGCGGGTATTTCCCCAAACACAAAGCGGAACGAACAACAACACCCCGGCCGACGCGTTTGTCTATCTTGACAGCGCTATGACCCACCCGGTCGCTAAAATAGGCGGAGCGTTCGTTACCGGCGAAAACTTCAGCAGCCCCAGCCAATCGCTGGTAGGTTTGAGCTATTCGTTTTCCTATGACAATGCAACCTTCGTACTCCTCGACCAGTTTACGCCTCCCGACAATACCGCAAATACCATTGACGCCCAGCAGCCCTGGATTTCGGGCGTCCTTTCGGGCAGGACCGCCGCAACTCATGCGTTCGTGTTCGGCCATAAGGGACTCATTACGGAAAATCATACCGATGTTCTTTTTGGAAACGATCCGTCTTCGGACTCGACCGGCGTGAATGCTTTTATCGGCAGCATGTTTTCCAACAATGTCCGCTATTACTTCGGCGGGCACGATCATATGCACAATCAGGCCGGCGTTACGTCTTCGGCCGGATACGGATCGCCCTGGATCCAGGATTTTATCCTCGCTTCCGATAGTTACAAATTCTATACTCCGCTCAACCCCTCCAACGATACCCATTACGACATTCCCGCTTTCGGTCATCAACGCGAGTTCCCGATTGACCAGGATTTGTATGAAGTGGGTTATTATATCGTAACGGTAGACGGGCCGAATGTAACCATCGATTATTATGCCGTTCCCACCGGACTTAACGGCGCGGACCTGAAAACGACTCCCGCTTTAACGGGGAATTGGAAAAAAATTAAAACCGTGGGTTACAATTTGAATGATAAGCAATTTCCCGTAGCGCCCGGCGCGTCTTTTAATTCAATCCAGGACAGCTACAAGCAAACGGCGGCGGGATTCCTCAGCGGAACTAACGACAGCACGGCAAAAGACGCCGGCAGCCGCCCATTCTGGAAACTGATCAACATGAGCTGGACCGACGCCAACGGCTACCAGGCCCAGCGCGGCTTCGCGAGCCATCTTGTCAAGGTACTGGGTCTTGGAAAGCCGGGCGCGCATGGAGACACGACGGATGCCTATACCTTCGCGATGACCTATGATCCCGCGCATGCTCCTTCAATCGACAGCAATTTCGCCCTGGCCATTAAAAACGCTTCCGGCAAATGGCAGAATGCCGTTGATTTCAACTTCGGCGGAACGAAAACGTATATTAACGGGCCGTGGAACATGATGTACGGCGTGGGTACGTATGGCGTTGACACGCAAAAGGGTTATGTCTGGGCCGTACTTAATTACAATGGCGGAACCTTTGCGGCGGTCAATCTAAGCAAATGGTCGGATGGCTGGGTGTGGGGAAACTGATAATCGGGAATATCTTTTTTAAATAATACAGTTGTTTCCCTGAGGGCGAACCGTCAACAAAAGCGGTTCGCCCTCTTTATATGTGCGGATGGAGCGCAGGGCCAGTTAAAGGAATTCTGGCGCCTTGAAATGCACGATGACGATTGAAACGAGCAATTGATTCGAATTCAATTATTTAGCATTGTTGAAAATGGAAATTAGCTGCAACTTCCACAACAAAATCAACCCTTCGCGGATGATCTTCGTGGACATTTTCGAGACCCCGCGCTGCCTGTCGGTAAAGACAATAGGAATTTCTGAAATGCGAAAACGGTTTTTCCAGGCATGGTAATTGACTTCAATTTGGAAGGAATACCCCGATGAGCCGATATCGGTAAAGTTGATGGTTTCAAGGACTTTTCTGTGGAAACACTTAAATCCGGCTGTGCAATCCCTGATGGGGATGCCGAGCATGGTTCGGGTGACCATGCCGGCAAAGTAACTCAATAGCAGCCGACCCATCGGCCAATTGATCACATTAACGCCACTTATATACCGGGAGCCTATAACTAAATCGTTGTTTTCAATGGCTTGCAAAAAATCAGCAAGGAACTTAGGATCGTGGGAAAAGTCCGCGTCCATTTCGAAAATATACTCATAGTCGCGCTGAAGCGCCCATTGAAATCCGGCGATATACGCTTTTCCTAAACCTTCTTTTTGTGCGCGGTCTAAAACGAACGTTCCTTCCCTCTGCATTGCTAATTTCTTAACATAGGCCGAGGTTCCATCAGGTGAACCGTCATCTACCACAAGGATATGGACCCCCGCAACGATCTCGTCGATGGCCGGAATCAAAAGACCGATGTTTTCCCTCTCGTTATACGTAGGAATGACAATAAGAATACGATCTGGAATCATTGTTTTAACGCCCGATACTCCCGTATTTTGTCCGCATCCACGACAATTGATATCTTGGAATTGTACTCAGTCAAGTCTTGATGATGAAACCCAAAGTACCTCATCGTGGATTCGTATCCGGTCACCAGGGCGCGATGAGGAACCAGGTCAGCAAATAATGACAACATTCTTTCATCCGGATCACCATCCCATACACGACATATAATAGTAAGGGAATCTGCGTGGTTGTTTCTGAAAATAAGCACCCGTTCTTTCCATTTGGGCATTGTATCGGCTGCAGTCATTAAATATCCCGGTTTTGATGAATAAACGCACGTATATCCCTGGGCAAAACAATGTTCAGACACCGCTCCGTGGGAGTATGCCATCGTCAGGATGGGCAATGTATCTTTCACCGCACGCTTGACTATCTCATCCCGCTCATGATCTCGTTCTTTTAACAGCTTTCTCCACTCACCGAATAAAACATAGGCGTGTCCTCCCATAGGCCGCGGGCCTAGATACGTTCCAAAGGCGCTTCCGCCATCAAGCCACAAAGCAGGTTTACCTTCAAATGATAAGGACGTATATGCGCGATATTCAAATCCCGGACCCCAAAGTGTATTCTTTTTAACATACTTGACTCCGATGAGCCAGGGTAGGATTGCCGCAATTATAAATAATACTGTCAAATATGGCCGCTTCCATGCCGATACCTTTTGACTTCCAGCAATGACCAACATGAATATGAACGGGAATGCGCCCACAATATGCCGTGGAGTTCCTGATATAGCCCAGAAAGAGACGCTTCCCAGAGCTGCTATTGTCAGCAGCACAAATCGGGGTGTTTTTTTCCGCCACACGACGGTTCCCAAAATTATCAACAGCAACGCGACCGGGGTAAGCAGTGATGAAATCGTCAAGAGCGCTCGCGCAACAAAGGGGACAATTGCCGGTTTGGTACCAAAGGTAAAGGTATAATGAGTGCTTATTATGATGGCTTTGAATATTGTTAACGGATTGCTTGGATTATGGATGTGGTAAACGACATCAAGGGTCAACTGGCATAAAACCAGGGATGCGAGAATTGAAATAAAACCGAAAACCCCCAAGTAGTACATACGTAAACCACGCCGGACTCCTTCATTCATGGTAATGCAATCTGCAAAAATAAAAAGAATGTATACCGCCGTATTCCATCTGAACGTTGTGCCTATCGCGAACAAAACTCCCGTGGAGATTATAAGAAAAACGGCTTTTGTTTTTTGCAGATCCGCCTGCATCAAAATCTTTCGAACCAGGAGATGAGCGCACACCATAATACAAAGCGAAATCGAAGCAGTCTGGAAGACTAATCCGAAATAAAACAATTCCGGCATGGCAAGGAGCGCAAATAAGACCTGGCCGGTGGTTAGTTGTACCGCTTTTTTTTCGCCGATAAGGCAGGAAGCAAGATAAAAGCCGGCTAAAACCATTAAAACGGTAGAGATGGCCGTAAATGCGATTGAAAATATTCTTAGTAAGGAATCCACAGGTGGAAGAAACCCCAAAATAAAATCCCATCCCGATTGATAAACTGCGTAGGGAAACTCGAATGACAAGTTGCGACCCATCAGATGATACAGCAATCCCTGTGAATCATCGCTGCCTGTCATGATTGGGGTAAAAGAGAATACATAAACGAAAAGAAAAGCGAGGACGATCGAGAGCTGCCAGGGAATTTTATTAATACTTTTTAAAACAAATAGAGAAATATTCATGCGTTTAAAAATACAAATGCATCATTAGGATTCAATAAGAACTATGTTTAAGTTTCGTTAATACCGCCCGCTTACTATGAAGTTACAGACACTAATCAAAACCATACACTTGAACATGTGTGGAAACGTATTGATCGAACAGCCGTCGGTGGGAAGAAAACTCATCCAGGATTTTTTTCAAATGAATGGACAGAGCGTACCCGGCAAAATTGCTTTTAATTTGTTTCTTCCCGATGTATCGTTGCATGAACGTGATAAAGGAAACCTGTCTGAAAATTGAGGCGCTGCTCTCCCGTGCATAAAAATTGGATTCGGAAATCAGCCATACCCTGCGGCTTGAATGCAATACGTTACGCGCCATGGTTTGGGCGTTTTCAGGAATCGTTTTGAGTTCGATCAGTTTTTCGGGGTCCACGGTAAATTGCAGACCTTTCATGTAAGGTCTATGTATCAGTCGATAATATGCAATGGTGGGGGCGCAATAGGGCTCGCAAATGATAACGTCGCCGGGCCGCCAATGCTCCGCTATGAACTGTAAACCCTCCCTGACGCCCGGCTCCTTTTTGGCAAATGAGAAAACCGTTGTTTCAAAACAGGGGAAAATGAGAAATGCAAGGACAAGTATGCTCGTGACAATGGGGCGATGATTCGAACGAAAAATGCGTTCCATGCCGTAGCCGATAAGGATAAATAATCCCGGCGTGACAAAAAGCAGGTTTCTTCCCATTATCGGAAAGACCTGGATGACGCTGGCCCCGCATGCAAGGAGAATCGGCAAAATCAAAATCGCCAAACCGGAAATGCCGCATATGCGCCGGACTTCAATGATCCCCAAAATCAATAACCATGATGCAAAGAGTATCCCCATGATCAGCGGCAAGGTAAAGTGGGAACCGTGGAAGGCGAAGAAAAATTGCTTATAGCTCCAAATCCATCCCCCGATCGTCGTATACTTGAAAAATAAACTGTTGATATAGGTTTTCATCCCCAGGCAACGGTGCAATACCAAAAGCCATTCGAGTGAAAATGACGCGCAGGTCACCGCAACAATCGTAAGCGCCTGCTGAGGACATTTTTTCTTTTCCTTCAAAGCCAGGCCCGCGCCCACGGAAATCGCGATAAAGAGCGACGGCAGGGAGAACCAGGGAGAGAGAGCGATGAGAATATATTTCCAAAGAGGTATTTTGGGAATGGAAAAGCCGGCGATAAACAATGATCTGAAAGCGTATAACAGGAGGGAGGCAACCATCAGATCGATGGAATATTGTTTCACCAACCCCGTAAAAAGAATGATTCCCGGGGACAATCCGAACAGCAGCAAAGAAAACAGTTTTACCTTATGATCAGTAAATATTTGCGATACCAAAAGGAAATAGAAATAGAACGCCGCCAGGCCGCAAGCCAGGCTCGCCCCGCGCATGAAAAGCTCGCCTTGAGCGCCCGACACCCACAGCGCGCGCAGTAGCCATAAAAAGGTGATGGGGCTTTCCTGGCCGTATATAAGCGGCTTGAGTAAACCGGAAAATGAACTTTGCGCTACATTGAGAAGAAGCGCTGTTTCATCCCTCCAAAATGAGTCATTAAGTAAATAAAATCCCACTCTTGCCGCGACTCCGAGAAACAAGACAATGACGAAGGCTATTTTCCAATTATGTTCATTGTCCCGGTTTTGGGTTGTTGTTTCTTTACCATTTGATAAATTCATTTCCATGGCCCCGCGGCAGGTTCGGGGAAAATAAAGAACCTTCTGGCGGCAAAATTTAAAATCAGGCCGAAGAGTGTTGCAAGACTTTTAGCGATAAAAGCCGAAAAGCCGGCCCGTATCAGCATATTAGTTGAGGTTATGTCAAAAGCCCCGATAACGCTGATGAGGACCACATAGAGAACCGCCTCCATGAATGAATTCCAACGGGCATTATGCCTAAAAAGAACAAAAATGCACAATATATAATTGATTGCCGCCGCCGCATAAAATGCGATGAGAGCTGAAACCGTCACGCCGATTCCCGTTTTCAAAAGTCCCATGAAGCCGAGAATATTCGCAACCGCCGAAATCCCTCCTATGACCAAATAGAATAAAAATTGCATGGGAAGCGGGGCGGAAGAGGCATTATATCGGACGACGCAGTAAAACGCCCGCAGCCCGTCCTTGAAACCGATTTTTTTTCCTTCAGCATACGTTCGGCCATTATAGGATATTACTATTTCGTAAATTCTCAGACGCATCCGCGCAACCTTCGCGACGATTTCCGGTTCAAAGCCGAATCGGTTTTCTTTAATAGCTATTTTTTGAATGATTTCCCTGCGAAAAACTTTGTAACAGGTTTCCATGTCGGTCATGTTTAAATCGGTGAACATGCATGACAATAAGGTGAGGAATTTGTTGCCGATATAATGCCAAAAATAAAGAATCCTGTGGGCCCCGCCCGAGAGAAACCGCGACCCGAAAACAACATCGGCCTCGTCGCGCAGCAATGGTTCCAGGAGTTTTTTCAATTCCAGGGGGTTATATTCAAGATCCGCGTCCTGCACCGCGACGAAATCACCGATTACGGCTTTGAAACCGGTTCGAAGCGCAGCTCCTTTACCCTGGTTTTTTTCATGACGGACCACCCGGATTTCACGATGCTCATTTGCCAATTTCGTGGCGATTTGAAAGCTGTTGTCCTTGGAACAATCGTCAACGATGACGATTTCAAGGGAAATATGCTCGTCTTGGAGTTCCCGTACACGCTCAACGCATCTTTCCAAGGTTTTTTCCTCATTGTAGTAGGGAATTACGACACTGAATTTGGCGTCTATTTTATCCACTTTTTTTACCTTTAATTCTTTTTAGAAATCACGATTTCTTCGCGTCTGAAAGGAAGGAACCGTTGATAGGGAATGGTTTTAATGACCGAGTAATTTTCAAGGGGAACGCAAGAAACTATATAGTCATCCTGAGCAACCCACCAAAGTCCGGTCCCATTATAAGGAGACGGCGGATTAGAATATTTATACCATGCGTCGAATTCGAACGCGCCTTCGATTTTCATGGGGGATATTTTTAAATCGTTTGTCAAATAGTTAAGTCCCTCCCAGCGCGCGCGGTTCCAGGATAGATAATCTTTTGTCCCTCCAAGCGAATAAAGAATGAATGGGACCATGATGATAAGCGAAAAAAGATAGTGTTTTCGGGAATAGGGCATGGAGGTATCGCGCTTCCTTACCACGGCAATCAAAACCATAAACAAAAGGAGAAACGGCAACAGGAGATAGCGGTCCATAAAACTGATGACGGTCACTACCGGCATATACAGCGCCATGCAAACGACCGGAAATAAATTTCTTATTGATGTTAATGGGGCAGTCTTCTTGAAGGTTTTGACCTCATAAACGCAAAGGGACGTTGCCACGACCGTGCACCAGGCGACTGATGCGATGCTCAGGAGCTGCCAGTAGATGGCGGGAAGATAATAAAGGCCCTTTACCGGATGCTTCGCCACAACGGGGCCAAGCCCCAGATTGATGATGATATTGCCCACCGCGAAGGGAAATTGCCTTCCCTGGGATTCCTGAATGAAAAGGTCAGCGGTTCCCAAAAGAAGTCCGGAGATGAGGGCGATGAAAAAAAGTCTCTTTAAGGCCGGACTGTTTTTGAAAAGCGGAATAATAAAAGGAATGGTAAAGAAGGTAAACAGGCCGAAATAAATGGGCGTTTTAAGGAAAACGGATGAAAATCTCATGAAATGCAAAAGCGGATCGCTCATGATCATTTTGATGAAATTCATGTCCGCATTGGTAAACACACGGTCATAGCCAAGCGCGTATTTAACGTATTTATCATAGAGGAGCAACATCAAAACCGTAAGAAGGAATTGCGCCAAAAACATCACGGCTCTTCTTCGCCGCTTCCTCCCGGCACAGAGAGCATACATAAAAAACGACAACGGTAGAATTACCGCGGGCTGGCGTATTAATACTCCGAATACCGAACAAAACGTTCCGACCATGAACCTCATACGATTGCCTTTGTCGAAATACTCGATGTTGTAATATATGCAGAGACAACAAAAACAATAAAAGGGAACGTCGGTCATGAAGGTAAACGAAAGGCAAAAGAGAATCGGATTGAAGAATATCGCCAGAGTAAAAAGCGCGGAAAGGGGAACCGACCCCGACGTTTTTTTTAAAATAAGGTAGGAATAAACGATTGAAATCGCGGCGCATGTCAGCGTCACAAAACGCAGCACGGTAAAGGAAAATCCGAACAGCTTCGTAGCCAATAGTCCCAGTAAAAGTTGCCCGATAAGCGTCATCGACGCCCATGAGGTGAATTCGAACCTGCCCTTTTCCAAAAACGCTTTTATCGGCTTCCCGTATGCCCAGTCATCGTCGAGCGGGAAATCCCCGAATGGATTAACAAGTGCGATAACGGCGATCCACAATAACACAATTCCGACAATGATAAGGATTTCATTTTTTTTGGTATTCGCAATCACGGCCTCTCCAACACTGTTGAAGGATGTTCGGCAATTCCTTAAATATCGCTTTCAACTATTAGGAACGTGTTCGGAGACGGTTTTGTTTGTATAAGAGCGAGCAAATTAGCATGAATCTTACATTCTTACAACAAGAACCTAACAATCGCAAGCCATTTTAAAACCATGCATATTTTTCAGGCTGCATTCTCACCGAAACCAACCTGGCGGCATTTACTCGTAGGTGTTTCCCTCTTTTTTATAATCATCTTTATTGTGCAAGCCGCCGCGCATCCCGACTCCTTTCTTTTAGATTTCCAAAAAGATTATTTCTGGACAAAGGCGTTTTTACACGGACTGAACCCTTACGATGTTAAAGCCGTTTCGGCTCTTTTGCAACGTCCAGTCTATCCATTCCTCTACATGCCTCTTTCCCTTGGTTTTTTTGCTCCATTTACGTTGCTCCCCTATGAGTATGCGCGTATAGCGGCCCTGATTTTTTATGGCATCGCGCTCCTCTTTGGGCTTATCGTCTTTTCGCGAAGCTTGTTGACAATCAAAGATTATGGCGCGCTGTATGGTATTTTTGCCGTTCTGGCGTTCAACGGCGCATTATATATAAGCATCAAAACCGGCAATGTTTCATCCTTGGAATCAGCGCTCATTTTCGCGGCTCTTGTATGTTGGCTTAAAGGACGTCACCGCTGGTTTCTGTGCTCTATACTGGCGGCTTCCTTGTTCAAGTTGACGCCTCTTTTTTTCCTTGTTCTTGTTTTTTTCGATAAAAAACCTCGATGGAAATCAACCGCTGTCTCCTGCCTGATTTTTATCACCCTGACGATGGTTTCGTTCGCGGCAATGCCGGTTTCCCTGAAAGAATGGCTGCCCTATTTTCATTCGAATGTCGGCGGGTGGATGGATCTTGACATAGCGTGCATCAATCCTTCGATGCTTTGCCTGCTGAAGACCGTTTTTCACGAATTACATGTGTCAACCCACCATAACCCCTTCATTGTGGGTATATACGCTCTCTGGCTGGGGGTCGTTTTTTTGTTCACGCTGCGGGCGGGCGTTTTTCTTTTTCGAAAAGGCGGGGATGCGGCCAGAACGGACGTTGTCACCCTTGCGCTGCTGTGCTATGCGCTCATTTTGCCGCGGTTCTATGACTACGGCTGGGTGATAGTAATTCCGGCTGTTTTCAGAGCGCTCATGACCAAGGAGTATGGAAAAACCATTGGCCCCCTTATGGCGCTATGTCTTCTGCCCATCAGGCAGGATATTTTCCCGGAAATGTCGATTGTTTTAAAAATCGCGACGGCTTATTCCCCGATCATCGTTGCCACCGGCGCCTGGTTATTGTTGATACAGGGTATTGTCAAGCGTCCGTCGCCGCAGCAATCCGAACCGGCCAGTCTTGACGGTTGAAACATTGGAAGGTTGATGAGTCCGGCTTTTTGCAGCGCATAATCAACGGATACTTTCAACACGCCCAAGCCGTAGTCAACGCTCCTCTTGAAATTAATCGAGGAGGCCTCCTGAAAATATTTAGTGGGACACGTCACCTCGGCGATGTTGAATCCGGCGAAAAAAATCTGGGCGAGCATTTGATTGTCAAACACGAAATCGTCGGAATTTTCCTCGAAATTGATCGCCAGCAGAACATCCCGTGAAAATGCCCGATATCCGGTATGGTATTCCGAAAGCTTTTGCCGCATAAGAAAGTTTTGCGTGAGGGTGAGAAAACGGTTCGAAAAATATTTGTAACGGGGCATTCCCCCCATCAGCGCCCCCTTGCCCAGAATCCTTGACCCCAACACCACGGGATAGAGCCCTCCGGCGATGATGCTTGCCATTGCGTAAATGAGTTTGGGAGTATACTGGTAATCGGGGTGCAACATGACGACGATATCGGCGTTAAGGCTTAGCGCCTTAGCATAGCAAGTCTTTTGATTGCCGCCGTATCCCTTGTTTATTTCGTGCCGAATAACATGATGGATGCCGATTTTGTTTGCCAGTTCAACCGTATTATCTTTGCTCGCATCATCCACCAATACCACTTCATCGACAATATCCAAAGGAACTTCCTTGTAGGTTTCCTCAAGGGTTTTTTCCGCGTTATAGGCGGGCATAACGACAACCAGTTTTTTAGAATTAATCATTGTAACAACCTTTCGGAAAGAAAGAAACTTCCATCCACGATCATTTCTAAGCCGGCAAAGCCGGAAAAATTGATATTCAGTGGCTTTGCGGCATAAGGTTCTGTACGGGTAATTATTCACGCTAAACGCGTATATAATTCGCCTACAGAACCTAAACGTCTCTTCGACTCTTCGTTTGTATATAAAATAGCCGCATTGTATTAGCGAACTGTTTGAAAATGTTTTGTTTTCAATGAGCGTTAAAAAGCCTCAAGACCCCCTGGTCGTTTTTGGCGACAGCTACCCGGTAAGAGGCGCCTGTTTTGGGACGCCTCCCTTAACAGAGAAGGTGGCGCAAAGCGCCGGAGAGGTCGCTACGAAAAACTAACGCGACGATAATATTCAACTAATAATGTATTCCTATTTTATTTCAAACAACCCCAGGCCTCGCTGGGATATATCCAGTTTTAACTTTTTCTTTATTAGGAGGTTTCCATGAAAAATCTGTTACGGTCATTGGCAATAACACTGCTGCTGAGTTCTTTTCAGTTGTCGGCCCAAACGTTATTGTATTATTGGCATTTCAATAATTTCACTGGAGTATCCGGCCCGGTGGACCCTTCCACTCTATCGCCCTTGCCCGCTGATTTCGCCCTGCAAGCTTCATCGGTCGTAAAAATGTGCTATAAAACAGTTCCCGGAGTCGGCCCCAATTACAAAACGTATTGGGACGCCAACGCCGGTTGCGACGTCAATGACCGTCTGGGAAACCCCGCCGGAAACAGCTTACGGCTCAGAAACCCTTCCGACAGCATGCAATTGGTCATGAACATCCCGTCTACGGGATACCAGGGCATTACCGTTAAATACGCGGTCCAGCGTTCAAGCGCCGGCAACGGCGCCACCATCGATTCTTTTTCGTATAGCCTTGACAGCGGCGCAACCTGGAAAACTTCCGGACTGTCCGTAACTTCGATTCCAACCGACCCGTCCTGGTCGACCGCGCCGGTATCCGTGACCATAAACGACCCCCTGGCAAACAATAACCCGAAACTCGCTTTCAGGATCCTGTTTGCCGGAAGCCAGAATACCGGAATAAGCGGCAATAACAGGATCGACAACGTCAGTGTCGAAGGAAGTCCGGTCCCGGTAAGCCCGATCGTTCAAATGATATACACATCGGACCAACATTATGGGATCACGCGCCCCCGTTTCCATCAGGTGAGCAACGTCAATGCACAGCCTGTCAACCAAGACATGCTGCGGAAAATGAACGCGCTGCCGGGCTTGACAATTCCCAAAGACGGCGGAGTGCATGCCGGTGAAACGGTCGGCGGGATCGATTACCTTATCGAAACCGGCGATATCGCCAACCGTGAAGAAGGCGGCGTGCAGCGAGACTCCCTGTCGTGGCTGCAGTTCTGGAGCGACTATAACGACAGCGTCGCCTTCCGAGGCCGTTCGGGATTAAAACCGAACTTGTTGCTTTCACCCGGCAACCACGACATAAGTAACTCCATCGGCTATTTCCCCGTTCTTGTTCCTCCTACAGACCCCACTTCAATGGTCCAGATGTTTAACCTCATGGTCAATCCCCAGGTCCCCAGGACGAATGTAACATACAACTACGCTACCGATAAGATCAATTATTCGCGCGACATCGGCGGCGCGCATTGCCAGTTCGTTAATTTCTGGCCCGACTCCGCCAATCGCGTGTGGATGGAATCCGACCTGGCCAACGTGAGCCATTCAACCCCCGTGATCATTTTCACCCATAGCCCGCCGACATGCGAATCCAAGAATTTCACAAACCCCAACGGAGCGCACGACATCAACGGGGCGGACAAATTCCAGAACCTTCTTGTCGAACAGCTCAAGGATGGGGCCAGGACCATTAATGATTCTGCAAAGATCGAAATGCAGGCATTTGCCGACTTTCTAAAACGTCACCCCAACATCAAGGCTTATTTCCACGGACACGACAACGCAAACCAATTCTACGTGTGGACGGGTCCGAACAACGACATACAGCTTCCGACCTTCCGCGTCGACTCGCCCATGAAGGGCAACGTATCCAAGGCCGACGAGACGAAGTTGTCATTCCAACTGATATCCATGGATTCCATCGCAAAAACAATGACCGTCCGGGAATGCTTATGGGACCCCGATTCCACGAATGCAAACGCACCCATGGCATGGGGACAGACCTCAACGATTTCCCTTGCCCCCAACAACGCCGCCGCAGTTCCCAAAGTCCTTGTCAATAATCAAGCCGGCTTAATCACTGTGCATGGCACTGACGCGGTGAACGTGACCGTGTCGCTGAGCGCTAAGGACTGGGCCGGCAAAAACGCCGAATACTGGGTCTATAGTTTGGCCCCGGCCGTTTCTCCGTTCAACGGACAGCGCTATTACTATAGTCTTTATAATCAAGGGAATTGGTCGCAAAACGTTGCTCCCACGGCCGTTCTTCCCCTGGCCGATGTTGTAAGCCAGAGCGTTCTTAACGAAAAATACCTTCCATCCGGCGGCTATACCGTTTACTTCGGCGTCGATACGCTTATCAATGGAGTATTTGACAATAACGGCGTCATCGATTCCGTTAAATTCATCGTTGATACGACCTGCGCTCCGTCGATTAAAATCAACGGCTCCTCGTCGGATGTAACGCTGTCAAGCGCCGATTCCTTGAAAGTTTCCGTGGGCGTGCAGAGCAAAAGCTGGATCGGAAAGGCGTGCGACTATTTCGTATATTGCGACGCGCCCTGGGGAAACCGGTATTTCTTCAACATGACAGTAAGCCAGTGGCAGAGCGGCGCGTCGTATCAGGGCAATGCCGCGGACGTCGGCGATTACCCGGTGCTCAACATGATCGGCCTGCCATCGGGAACGTACGTTTTTTACTTCACCATGGATAACGTTCAGAATGGCATCATGGACGGCGCTCAGGCGACCGCGTCGATCCGGGCCACGATCCGGTAAGACTAATCGGTAAGCCGCCGGACGAAACGCCCCGCGGGGCATAATGTTTAAAGAGGAGGTATTTATCTATCCGATTCAACGCCATGGCATGGTGGGATAATTCGCAGAAATTAAATTAATGCATTGTCCGGCGTATTCTCTACACATTTTACCAAGGAAACCGGGATGTTGAAATTTAAGTGGAAGCATGCGTTTATATTATTGGCGTTTGCCTGGGGAATTGCGTTTGGTCAGGCGCCACCGGCAATCAGCCGGGACATGTTACCTGATTATGTGGCCAAAAATTATGTAAAAAAAGACGCGCTTAGTTTCGTTATTTTTGGGGATTGGGGAAGAAATGGTTACTTTCATCAACGTGAGGTAGGCGATGAAATGGGGTTGGTGGCGGAAGCCATGGGCGCGGATTTTATTATTTCGGCAGGCGACAATTTTCAGGTCAATGGCGTTCGCAGCATAAGCGATCCGCTTTGGCAAACTAATTTTGAAAACATTTATACGCATCCATCGCTTTTAAAAGACTGGTATCCCGTGCTCGGTAATCACGATTACCTCGGCAATCCGCAAGCCGAAATAGATTATTCCAAAATAAGCCGCCGATGGAACATGATCTCCAGGTACTACACGGTCCATAAAAAAGTTGCGGACTCCTGCAACATCGATTTTTACTTTTTAGACACCTCTCCTTTTCAGAAGCTTTACCGCAAGGATAAGAGGTTTTCCGATCTCGATCAACAAGACACCCTTGCGCAGCTTCATTGGCTCGACAGCGCGCTTACGGCATCAAAAAGCCGGTGGAAGATCGTCGTCGGCCATCATCCGGTGTATTCGGGCGGTGAACACGCTTCGGATCTTGTCGACATGCCGCCGCGCTTCGCGGACAGGTTTTCGCGCTCCGGCGTCGATGCGTATTTCAGCGGGCACGACCATCATTTCGAACACATCAGACAAAAAGGCGGCTCCGTCAATTATTTCATTGTCGGTACCGGATCATCCGTGCGACCCGTTACATCGACCCCGGCCACGCTTTTCTCGAAATCAATATCGGGGTTCACTGCGGTTTATATTTCCAAAGACACTTTAACGGTCAGAGCCATTGACTATAAAGGAAATATATTCTACTCCGCGGCAATTACGAAAACGCCCAATTAGCGGAAAGAAGGAAACCATGAAAAAACTTACATTCATAAATTGAGTAGACAATATCGGGACAACGTGACGCGCAGAAGGGATTCATTAAAGCGAGCCCCAAAATCTACCAGACATTCTATGAGGAGCTGTTGAGTTTCGCTCAACAGCACGAAAAAGAGACCGTTGCTGAAGGATCGAATCAAAAGAAAATTTTGGACCCACGAGGGATCTGCGTCAACGCCGCCCCAAGGACAAACCCGTATATGAAACACAATGATATGCAAAAGCCCAACAAAACGAAAGCCTGTTAACGCGGAAAGTTTGGGACGGTAAGGCGTCGGCGCTTTGAAAACCCACGCCCGCACGGGCAATGGCCGCCATGAACCGTGTAATCTGATAAAATGCATCGACGCGGCCTTGGAATTGTGCGCTGTTTCTACTCCCTTGAAGACATGAACCGCCAGACAGTCCAGAGGGCCACAGTGCGCTTTGCCAACAGGCCGTTGGCAAAAACAAAACTCATCCCGGTAATGCTGTTTGAAACGGAAATAAGCGCGCTTGTAAAACTGCCCGATTACGTGAGAAACCCCGAGTTATGTATGGGGACCCTAAATCGGAGCAAAAAGAGTTTATTGGGCCGTGGCGGCGGCTTTCCCCTTTTCGGTAATGACCCGCACGTCTCCCTCACGCCGGGTAATCCCTTCCTTATCGAAAATGGCGAACAGGAGCAAACATATCTTGCGATTACCCGAAACGAGATCCCTGAACCGGGCAACGGTCATTTCTTCTTTATTGTTAAGCAGCGCGGCGAGCAGTTTTTTCCTGCATGCATCAACCGTTTCCGCGTGGAGATAGGCGCCTTCAACGGCGTACAATATTTTCTTGTCAACAAGGTATTTCAGGACGCCGTTCAACTGTTTGTCATCGATCCCGGCTTCCCGCGCCCGGCGCTCCAGATCCTCCGGTTGCGGCGTTCGCATGCCGCATTGCCTGAAAAAGGCCTCGAGCGCGGCGGTTCGGTTGAGAACCTCGGGGGAAATGGAAACCCGGTGAGCCGCGAGAGCGAAGGTTGCGCCGGATTTTCTCAATACGCCTTGACTCACGAGCTTTCCCAAAAAGAGCGTAAGGAAACCGATGGCCCCGTCACCGCGGTCCATGCCGAGAATGCCGAGCAGTTCCTCGTCGGTACGTCCGCCTGATTCAAGCGGGTGAAGGGTGTGGTAGGATTTTATTGCGTCAAGTATTTTTTTCTCCAGCGATGCGGCGTTACCGTGGTCGATGAAAAACCTTTGATGATCCTTGCCGTATGCCAGGATATCCTCAGGTAAAGAATTATCCAGTATTCCGGCGACTTCCTCCGGAGTGTAGTTCAGGGATTCGGCGACGGAGGCGAGGCTTATTGCGCCGCCATGCTTCCGAATCCTTGCGGCAATACGCTGCGCGGCCGACCCGCGGGCCATTTTAGAGAGGGCATCGACGAGCTTTTCAGGCCTTCGCCGGTGATGCAGCGGGGCGGCATCGATTATTTCTCCCCCTCCCAGCGTGGTCTCACCCGACGTTGAGCGAATGACGAACCGATCGGCGGCCTGGGCGATGCACGGTTCGTTCAAGTGTATCTGCACGATCGCCCGCCCTCCCCCATCAAGGGCGTCTTTGTCGATCAAATGAATGCGCGCCTGCGTTTCGAAGGCGTCCATGAGGAAAATGACCCTGGTCCAGATGCCCAGCCTGGAGGCGTGGGCGAAAAGCGCAAGGGACGCATCGAGCAATGTGGAGCTTTTCAACACCCTGTCGGCGATGATCATGCCCCGTCTGAAATCATCTTTGTTAAGACCGACGAGATTGCATGAAGCCCTGTCTCCGGCGCTCACCGTTTCCATGTGAATCCCATAGCGTTCGAGCCTGCGCGCCCGTAGTTCCTTACCCGGCGGAAGCAGGTACGCGGTTTGCCCCGTTTTGAGCGCGCCGCTTTTAACCGAACCGGTGACCACGGTTCCAAACCCGCTGACGCTGAAAATACGGTCTATGTACATCCGAAACACGCCCGCGTCCTTGCGCTGCGGCACGGTGTGGGCGATTTCGGCGATGATTCGTTTGAGACCGTCGATTCCCGCGCCGGTAACCGAAGAGACGTCGCACACCGGGAAAAATTCCATGAAAGTGTTTTTTGTAAATTCTCTCAGCAAGCCGTGAACCTCTTCAAGCCGTGCCGCATCGACAAGGTCCGATTTGGTAACGGCGACGACTCCCCGCTTAATTCCCAGGAGTTCCAGAATTGAAACATGTTCGCGTGTCTGCGGCATGATTCCGGCGTCCGCTGCAACGACCAACAGCGCGAAATCGACGCCGCTCGCGCCCGACACCATGGTGTTGACGAAATCGCGGTGTCCGGGAACGTCGACGATTCCAACGACGTTTCCGTCAGGGAGCGCGCAATGCGCGAACCCGAGGTTGATGGTAATGCCGCGGCGTTTTTCCTCCTTGTGCGTGTCGCAGTCGATGCCGGTAAGGGCCTTGACAAGAGCTGTTTTGCCGTGATCAACATGGCCGGCGGTGCCGAGGATGAGATGTTTCATGGCGGATGTTTAAATATAACTTCTTACCCGTTTTCACCGGACGTATTCTACAACTATTCGCGCCCACGTCGTTAAAACGATTGAACATAAATTTCCCGTATTGGAACCACGCACGAAGGCGACGCGGATGATATTTTTGAAAAAAACACCAAGGCGACCTATACGGGGCAGTGTACTATCGGAATAAAAACTAAGAAGTAATGATTTTGGAGCGGATCGAGTAAACCGACTCCGCAACGTATTCGATGTCGTCGTCTTCAATAGTCCGCACATCGAACAGCAGATCGCCTTCCCGTAAAATGCCGAGAATGGGCCGATCGATGAGCAGCAACTCTCTGAATATTTTTTCCGAGATTTTCGCTCGTTCAACATTCGTCTTTGCCCAACTATCCAGTCTTACCGCATGGCTTTGAAGTCTCACGTCGGGAAGCGTGCCTCCTCCGCATTGACCGGTTGTAGCGATAATCGAGGCCGACAAGGACCGGACGGCAAGCGCGTCCCGCAGGGATCGGGCGCTTTTCAGCATGCTTTCGGGGGTTTTGGAGAGCATGGCAAACGTGGGATTATTTTCCAAAAGCCTTGCATCGTCGAGGTAATTGCGGCAGGCGCTTGCCAGGGCCGCGAGCGTGAGTTTCCCCACGCGCAGCGCCCGCATAAGCGGTGCCCGCGCGCACCGCCGAACAAGATCCTTACTCCCCGCCAAAATACCCGCTTGCGGACCTCCCAAAAGCTTGTCGCCGCTGAACAGCACGAGGTCGGCGCCGTCGGCGATTGATGAGGCCACGTCCGGCTCGTTGCCGAGCGGCAAGCCCGAGGGTCTGCGCAACAGGCCTGAACCCATGTCGTACACAAAGGGAAGCCCGCGCTTGCGGGCCAGCCCGGCGAGCTGCTTTACCGACGCTTCTTCCACGAATCCGCTCATCGCGTAGTTCGACTTGTGCGCTTTAAAGAGCATCGCGGTGTTTTCGCTTATCGCCTTTTCGTAATCCGCGAGGCGGGTCCGATTGGTGGTCCCCACCTCGACCATTTTCGCGCCGGAAGCGGCCATGATGTCGGGGATGCGGAATTCCCCGCCTATTTCGATAAGCTCTCCCCGCGAAACGATCACTTCACGCCCGTTAGCCAATGTATTAAGCGCGAGGACGATCCCCGCCGCATTATTATTCACCACAAGGACATCCTCGGCCTTGGTGCAATACCGGAGCAGATCGGCGATATGCTCATGACGATTGCCGCGGCAGGCGTTGACACAATCGAATTCGATGGCGGAGTAGCCGGTGATGATGGGAGCGATGTCGTTTAAAACGGACTTGCCCATCACCGCGCGGCCGAGATTGGTGTGGAGCACGATTCCCGTTGCGTTAATGATGGGCTTGAGCGATGCGGCCGCAATCCTCGATACGTGTGCGCCGATGAGCGCGGCTATTTCGTCCTGATCGGGAATCTTTTCACCGTTCCGTAATCGCGCACGAACATCGTCAAGCACCGCCCTCACCGCGTAAACGGAAAGTTCCCTTCCATGCAATGTACTATACGCGGCAATAGCCGGATGCTTAAGCAGTGCATCGACGCTTGGAAGAGCCCGAAGCGGGGAATGATCCGAAGGTGGATTCATTTGGACCAATACCGTTCCGTTAATTTTAACAGCAGAAACGTCGATACGCCGAGGAGCGCCATTGCAAAAATAAAAAACGGGTATCCAAGTTTCCAGTGATGAAAACCGATCATATTCGAAAATTCCGACATTCCCCCGACTCCCGCGAAAAAACTCGGTATGGCAATGGCGATAACGATCGCATTGAGGTTCTTCATGGTAATGTTCAAGTTATTGCTGATGATCGACGCGCGCGCATCCATAAGCCCGGAAAGGACCTGCGAGTAGTTCTGCGCCATTCCAAGGCACTGTCCGTTTTCTATGGCCAAATCATCGAGCAATTCCACGTTGAGCGAGGATAAACCCAATTTGGCGGCGTTGGCCTTGATCCTGTCGATAACCCTGCCGTTGGAGCTGATTGCGTCGATATAAAACACCAGACTCTTTTCTAAAGTAAACATACTGAGGAGTTGCCGGTTGCTCACCGATGTGTTGATCCCCCGTTCAAGTTCCTCGCTGCAGGCGTTGATGACCTTGAGATGTTCCTCGAAGTGGATAATGGATCGGTAGATGATTTTCAGAACTAATTCCCGGAAGTCGGCGACGAGGGTAAAGGGACGGCCTTCAAAAATCGGAAGATCCTCGTTCATAAGCAGGATGAGCTTATCGGCGAAGAGGAAAAGGCCGATGGACTCGACCTTGAAATAAAAATCGTCCATCGCGCAATAGCGTTTGGGACGTTTAACGATCAAGGCGCAATGATCGGGTTCGAATTCCATTCGCGCGAGCTCATTGGGGTCCAATGATGATTGCAGGGTATGTTCATCAAGTAAACACTCTCGCCGCAGGTATTGCACCTCCGCCGCGTCCGGATTGACATATAACAATATCGGCCCTTCCCCGCCGGACCGCTCGGTGATTTTCCCTTCCACGATGCTGAAATGCTTGACCATTGTCGCTTCCTCTTTCCGTTTCGCCCGAGCCATGAGTACGGAGAGGGCAGGAATCGAACCTGCCACGGACGGTGTTATCCGCCCGCTACCGGTTTTGAAGACCGGCCGGAACACCAGTTCCAACCTCTCTACGCAAAAAATACTTGCTGTGCATGGGTGTTGACCACGATCTCCTGCCATGCTACCATTAAAAAATAGGATATTCCCGGTGCGCCCCCTGAAGGTCATGGTATATTTTTTCCTTCGTCACAGGGCATTGAAGGACCTTCCATGAACCCCAAGAAAAACTTCATCTATTTTTCCGATCTGCTCCACTTTGTCCCGATGGACGAGGCGAGTGGAAAGAAAAACGGTGCGATCGTCGATATGTACGCGCTCTTCGACCAAACATACCCGCGATTGAGCGGGCTGATGCTTCGAACAAAAAACGGCGATCGAAAAATACCATGGAAATTCGTGCAACGAATTGACGAAGCAGGCAAAAAGATTTTTCTCGGCGACTTTGCCGGACTTTCGGAACCCAGCGGGCGGGAATCCTTGAAAAACGAGGAACTTCTTAAAAAGGCGTTTCTTGACAAGCAAATAGTCAACCTGTTCGGTTCGAAGGTGGTACGCGTCAACGATCTGCAATTCCTGAAGGAAGACACCAATCTCTGGCTCGTGCACATCGACGTGGGAATCAAGGGCCTTCTGCGGCGGCTCGGGTGGCTCGGTTTTTTTTCGGCGCTGTACGAATGGCTTTTTTCCTACGAAATCAAGGATAAATTCATCTCGTGGAAAAACACCCAGGCCGTGCCGACCACCGGCGCAACAAGCCTGCCGTGCCTTCAAATCCCTTCCGCGCGGCTCTCCGAACTTCATCCGGCGGACCTCGCCGAGATACTTTCCGACCTCGGCAACGACGAACGGGTCACTATTTTCCGCACCCTGGACAATTCCACGGCCGCCAGGACGCTGCAGGAAATGCCGCTGAATATCCGCGTTCAGCTCGTCGAGAGCGTCAATCCGAAGCGGATCGTGGACATCATCAGCGAGATGCAGCGCGACGAGGTGGTGGATCTTTTGGACAAACTGTCGTATTCGAAGGTGGAGGAACTCTTCTCGCTCATGCCGCCGGAAACATTGGTGGAGATCAAGGAATTGCTGGCCCACTCATGGCACGGCGCGGGCAGTCTCATGAATACCGAGTTCGCCGCGGCTAAAAAGGATGTTACCGCCGGTGAAGCCTGCGAACTCATCAAAACGGAATTCTCAAAGGCCGAATCGATCTACTACCTCTTCGTCCTCGACGACGACGAAACGCTCATCGGATTGGCGACGCTGCGCGCCTTGCTCCTGGCGGACGCCGACGCGACACTCGGAGAAATCATGCACGAAAACATCGTGAAGGTGCATGTGGAGGAAAACATCAAAAACGTAGCCCGCGTTTTCTTCAAGTATAATTTCACGGTGGTCCCCGTGGTCGACGACCACAATCACATCTTAGGAATTATCTCCATGAAGGACGCCCTGGAAGCGGTGTTCCCCGAAATGAAGGAAGAGGCGGAGGGGTAAGGGCAGGCTCGGATAAAATAGCCGTGGATAGACAAATACCTCTCAAGAATCGCGCCTCATTAAAAGAAATATAATAAATACTTCAAAATAGTCGGGGTTCGGCAAGAAAATGGATAACTATCTAAAAGAATTAGAATTAAGATAATATTTATATTTAAATCACTTATATTAAGTGTTATAATTACTATTATGAACAGTCTTGATACAACAATTCTCGAAAAGGCTTTTACACTGCTTGATGGTAGGCTACGACTATCTGGCCAGGCCCCTATTCATTTAGTCGTATGCGGTGGATCGGCGCTTATTTTGACCGGACTTGTCAAAAGGACGACACGGGACGTTGATGTCGTTGCACTGCAATCCATCTCGGGTGATCTTGTTTCCTCAAAGCGGTTGCCTGACGGATTAATTGTCGAAGTGCGGCAAATTGCGCGCGATTTTGATCTTGATGAAAAGTGGCTGAATTCCGGGCCTGCCGATATTTTTACCATGGGTTTGCCGAAGGGCTTTGCACAGCGGTTGACCACCCGAAGTTTCGGGTCACATCTGCAGGTAAGTTTTATCTCCCGGCTCGACCAGATCCACTTTAAGGTCTATGCCGCGGTCGATCTTCCTGGCCGCCATTCGGAAGATTTACTTATACTAAAGCCGACTGAACAGGAAATGGAGATGGCCGCACGTTGGGCCGTTACCCATGATGTTTCCGAAGAATACCGAACGGTTTTAAAGGATATGTTGAGAGTGCTTGGCTATGAATCAGTTGCTGAAAAGCTGTAAAGAAACATTCCGGGAACTCCTTTTGGATTTCTTGTGGCGCCAATTGTCAGCCCTCGGCGTGGCCGGCCATGCTGAAAGCGCGGGCCCAAGGGCAATCGATCCCGAAGCGCTGATCGTTTTTACCGCGTCCATTGGCAGGCATGATTCCCGGCTCTTCGACGAAGCAATTGACTGGATGCAAAGCAACGGCGCGTTTCTCAATGTTCAACGCCTCAATACTATTTGCAAGAGTGAACCATTCACGGGCGGCCGCGCCTTGTCCGCGATTGCCGGCGTACTCGGCAAAGGCGCCGAAGCTCTCAAATGGAAACGCCTGGCGAAAAATTTGCAACAGGCGGCTCCATCGAATCCGGAACCGTTTTTCTTCCTTTTCAATGGCCGTCCGATGCCGCATTACAAAGAGAGTGATCCACATTTTTTAACGTACGGATTTATTCGAAGCCCCCTACAGCTTCGAGGACTTTCACGACGATTCCAGCCGACGAAATCAACAACCCTTTGGCTACAATTGCGTGCTTTGTTCGGCATCAATGCTCGTTGCGAAATAATACTTTATTTGCTCTCCCACGAGAGCGGCCATCCTTCGCAAATAGCAAGAGAGGCCTATTTTTTCCAGAAAACCGTTCAGGATACGCTTGTCGATATGCTCGCGTCGGGCGTTGTAGACTACGAGCAAAGAGGCAAGGAAAAGCATTATTGGATTAAAAAGGATTCCTGGTTACACTTGCTCAACCGGGAAGACCAAAAGCCCGAATGGGTAACCTGGCCGCCGCTTTTCAGCGCGCTTGAAAGGATATGGCTTAAGCTGAACCAAACCGATTTTTCCACCATGGACCAGTTGCTTGCGTCATCGGAACTACGGAAACTGATGATGGAAGTGAAACCGGCAATTCAAAGAGCCGGATTTGCAAAGGCGCTTTCGGACGAACATCAGTATTTGGGGGAAGATTATACAGAGGTGTTTGTGAGGGATTTGGAGAATTTGATGAAAGCGCTGGTTGCGTAGCATTAATAGGGGTAACGAAATTAAGCGGGTGATACGCTTGTTTTAAGCGGATTATACGCTTATTGTTGATGTCAGTTCAAAGCATAAGATGAAGGATCTCGGTTTGTATCCCGGTCAGGGGAGGATTTTTTTCAGGGCCACCTTGACAACCGGCATCAGGAAGAGCATGCCGCTGAGGACGATCAACACCACCGTCGTGCTGATACCGACCGTATTTTGCAGAGTGTTGTTCCTATAGTTCCCCATGATATCCTGTTTGTTAATGATGATGATCATGCAAATGAGCACCATGGGAAGCAGGATGGCGTTAAGAACCTGGGTCCAGATCGTGATGGTGATAAGCGGGGCGTGCGGCAGCAGGATAATGGTAACCGCCATCCCGATGATCATCGTGATGAGGCCGTAGAATTGCGGCGCCTGGCTGAACTTTTTATCGATCCCCGCTTCGAACCCGAACGCTTCGCATACGTAAAAAGCCGTTGCCAGCGGCAAAATGGTGGCGGAGAATATCGACGCGACGAAAAGCCCCATGGCGAAAACGATTGACGCCATGGCGCCAGCCAAGGGCTTCAGCGCCATCGCGGCATCGGGCGCGGCCTCGATTTTTATTCCGTTGACGTGCAAGGTCGAGGCGCAGGCCACCATGATGAAGAAGGCGACGACGACCGTCCCTACCCCGCCGATAACCACGTCCCAAATCACGAACTTGTAATCCTGCACCTTGATCCGTTTTTCTATCACCGCCGACTGCATGTAAAATTGCATCCAGGGCGCGATGGTGGTGCCGATAATCCCAAGGACCATACTCAGCGATTCCTCATTAAGATGCATGGACGGTTTGATAATCGCCTTGCCGATCTCGGACCAGTGCGGTTTGGCCATGACCGCGGATATAATGTAGGACAGAAGAAACACGCTGAATATCAAAAAAACGCGCTCAGCGGTCTTGTAATTGCCTTTGACGACCAGAAACCATACCGCTATAGCCGCTATGGGCACTGAAACGTACTTGCTGACACCGAATATCATCATGCTGCCCGCGACCCCGGCGAATTCCGTTGCCGTGTTGCCGATGTCGGCCACGAGGAGAAACACGAATATGTAAAAGGTGATTTTAACGCCGAAATTTTCGCGGATGAGATCGGCGAGACCTTTCCCGGTAACGATCCCCATGCGCGCGTTCATCTCCTGCACGGCCAAGAGGGCGATAAACGACGGCACAAGGGTCCACAGGAGCTGGTAGCCGTATGACGCTCCCGCCACCGAATACGTTGTAATGCCGCCCGCGTCGTTATCGACGCTTCCCGTAATGATTCCCGGACCTAGGACGCTCAGGAAAATCAGGATATTTCCGAGAACCGCATTTTCTTTGAGCGCTTTAAAGATATTCATGTGTCTTATATATTAAGTAACGGAAAAAGACGGCGCTTTCTAAAACCGCCCGAGTTGCCGGACTAAGATAAAGGATGAACCCGCGCCTGAGCCTATGCTACTAAAATATAAAACAGGTAAAGCGCGCCACAAGGTAATAAAAGGGTTTTATTCGCGCGAGCGGCCGCCGCTTATAACAATTGACTTTTTACAAGAAATATGCCATATTATAGAGAGTAGTTTCTTACCAATGCCATGAGGAGGTTTTCATGAAAAAAGTCCTTGCAGCGATTGCGTGTTGTTGCTATGTCGGCGCCATTTTTGCCGCAAAGGTAGCGGTTTTCCCGGTCCAATCCACCAACGCCGATAAAAGTTTTACCGACGCCTTCGGCATGCTCTTGGCCAACAAATACGCGAAAATAGCAAACTGCGCCGCGATTCCTCCCACTAAATCAAGCAAGGCGATTCCCGCCGACGGCAATCTTTCCACGGCCGCCCAAGCCTTGGGCGTTGATGAGTATCTCGAAATCACCGCCGTAGGCCTGTACGTGAGCAGGAAGGAAGCCAACGAGTCGTATGTGGATTCCGGCGCGGGCAACAAGCAGGTCATTGTTATCAAGGAGCGCGGCGAAAAGGGTGAATCCGGGGAAAAATCGGACCAGCAGCTTCTTGATAATAGCAAAACCGTGGTCACCGTCGTCAGGAAAAACGCCTTCGGCGCCGACATTTACCAGACCGAAATGACGCTTTTAACCTACGGCGATATCGAGGAGTCAACCGAGCGAATCGCCGCCTCCCTCTATCAAAGAGTCTCCATTGAAAAAACACGCGGTATGACGAATGTCACCAGGCGCGAAGGCATGGGATACAACCAATTGTGGTCGCGGCGCTCGAAAGGAATTAAAATGGGAGCGATTCTCCCATTCTCCTCCGATACGGTATTCAGCACCATGATTTCCCTGGGCTTCGATTACAAGGTCGATTTGAACCGGTATTACCTTGAATTCGGCGCAGGCGCTCGATTGCCAAGCGGTCTCGGCGACGAAACAAAGCGGATATACGGCGGCAACTACTTCGAATTAGGCGGCGGTTATTACATTGTCGATAATCTATTCGGAATGTTCGCCGGAGCGGGCGTTATTCCATTTTTCAACTGGGCGAATCTGGATGATTCCTTTCTCGGCTTGCCGGTGTATGTTCAAATCGGGTTTACTACGCCAAGGAATTCCTCAGTCCGGTTTTATGGCGACATCCGCATCGCTCAAAATACAATCGCGATCACAACGGGCAATTATAACGAGACCGATTATACTTACAATTCCTACTATCAGCCCACGGGAAAGAAGAAACAAAAAAACTATCCGACGGAAATCGGATTTGAACTGGGAATTGCCTGGTAACACTCGGTTTGCCGCAATAGTATTTTATAAAATCTCATTAAGAGGACCCCATGCTTGATGAGATTTTTTTTATTTTTATCGGAGAAAGGAAATCCTCCCCATGGCCTCTTCGTTACAAGACTCGATAAAAAGTTATTCAAATTCCTATCTCATTGAACAATATTACCGCCACCTCGACCAATACATGGACGAAGCGAAAAAAGTGATGGAAGAGGAAATCGCCCTGCGCGGGATAACCAAGGCGCGGATCGACGAGATACTCGCGGAAAACGAAGACGGCGCCGCCGAAACGATCGAAGTGGTCCACTACGACAAGAAAGAGTTTACACAACTGGAAGGCGGGTTTTCCACCAACGATTCGCTGCTGGTGCGTTCAATGCTTACGGACCATAAAATCCCTTTTTTCATGGACACGTCCGCGACGCTGCTGCCCTTTACGGGCAACGAACTGGACGCCCACCTGGTGACCTTCCACGTTCATACGGCGTCCATTGATGCGGCGCGAGCCGCTATTGCCGAGCACTTCGTCCTCGACGGCGCCAGATACGCAATCAAATTCGCCGACATCAAGGAGCGGCTGAAATCGTTCAATTTCTACGAAATTCCCCATGCCTTGCTCGAATCCATGGAGATCGTGGACGTGGATTTTTCAAAGGAGGAAAAAGACCTGCTGGCCGATTTAGGCGACCGTCTTCTTAAAGAAGTGGACGCCATCGAAGCCGATCAACAACGCGTAGTATTCTATTATGACTCCCTGGAGGATTTGATCGCCCGGCTGCGCGGCGGCGAGCGTCCCCGCTTTAAACACACGGACCTGCTGGCCGCCCTGGAACTATTGCAAATTTATTGCGACGACGCGGCCTTCCCCGCGGCCGGCGTCGGGATTGCCGAGGCGCTCATGAAGTTCTTTTTCTTTACTCAAGGCGCCTGATGGTCGCGGCCGATAGAAACTGATCGAACGTCACGGCGGGCGGGTCTGTTGTAATGAAAACCAGAACGCCGCGCGCGGCGTTCCCGTGAATGTAGAGCGAAAGCGCGGCGCAGGAGCAGCTCCCGCCGATAGCCTTGACAATTTGAAATGTTTCACGCACCAGCGCCGCCGTATCGGTTTCCCGCGACCGGTATTCGATTCTATAGGTTCCTTCGTCGGTGCGCTGCGCATCGATCAGCGCGCCAAACCGGTCGATGATTTTCGAAAGCGAAAACACTTCCCCGCCGAAAAGTTTTTTCATCTCCTCCCTCGACGCTTCGGCCTCCTTGGTCATTCCGCTGCGCGTATACGCGTTGACCAGGCCATACCATGCGTCTATGTTGTATTTATTGAAACCAATCGCCAATTTGAAGAACGCCACGGCCTCCGCATCCGTAACGTTTGCTTTTCCGGAATCACTATATGCCATGGCCAGGATTTTGGCTTGGGCCGAAACTTTGGCCCTGCCCACCCGCGAATCGCCGCTATCCCCGGCATCAGCGATATGCGGAGCAACTTTTCCCGCGCCTTGGGCTACGCCGTTCGGCGCAAGGGAAGGACGAACGGCAAGCCGCCATTTTTGTCCCGCTAAAAACACGGCTGCAATGATGATCGTCAGGAAAACCACCGCGGCAGCCACAAGGCGGCCCCGTCGGGCCAAACCTGTCGCGCCCGCATCTTTAACACCTTCATCCTTGTAAATGAATGAAACCGCACGGGTCTTGGAAGCGGCCTCGGCTTTTGAAGACTCGGATGAAGTCGCTGAAGCTTCCGAAGGTTCCCGGACTTCTTCTCCGCGCGGCGCGACGATGACGGCCGAATCACCCGGAACAACGCGGGCCCGGACCCCGATTTTAGTCAATTGCCTCAGCGCCGCTTCGGCGTCCTCCTTGGTTACATCGGTCAAATAAACAACGGGGAAGTTTTCAAGCAATGATTGCGCATAGTGCAGCGAAACGTTACGGTTCCCGGCTATATTGTGCGCCACAATGGTATGCGCCCGCGGATTTCCAATCGCAATGATGTGCAGCGAATAATGCATGGTTCCATTATAATCTAAAATCACGGCTAAATCAACACATCGATAAAAATGATCGAAACTGATTTTCATGAGTTTCTTGACATAGTTTCCGGCAAAATCCATTTTTTACCTCCCTGTATCCGATTGATGTGAACGTCATTGTTGAAAGGAATTTTACTAATGTCAAGTGTTAAAAAACACCGGAAAGCGAAAATTAACAAGCATAAACGAAAAAAACGCAGACGTTTGAATCGTCATAAAAAACGGTTGTGGCAGGCCTGACCGGCGCCGCGGCGAATGCCGTCGCATACCGGCAACGGCATGGACGCGGTCACGAGAGGTCATGTAAAAAAGAATCATAGTGACGGTAGGAAGGGCGGAGCGTTGCTTCGCCCTTTTTAATTTCGTGCGGACCGCTCATCACATGGAAACGCTCAAGGGAATCGTCGCCGATATAACATTCCGCAATGAGGATAGCGGGTTTTCCGTCATCCGCTTCAAACCCGACGGCCGATCCGATACGAGCGTATGCGTAGGCGTTCTTACCGCGGTAGACCGGGGACAGTCCCTGCATATAACCGGCCAATGGGAGAATCATAAACGATTCGGCCGACAGTTTACCGTGGCGCATTACGAAATCGTCAGGCCCACGACGCTTGAGGGCATCGAAATGCTGCTCGGTTCGGGCCTCATCTCCTCCATCGGCGCCGCGCGCGCCAAGAAAATCATTGATGTGTTCGGGCTTCAAACACTGGATATATTGGACGGCAATCCCCGCCGTCTCCTTGAAGTGGAGGGGATCGGGGAAAAAACATTCGCGAAAATCCAGGATGCCTGGGGACGCCAAAAACACATCCGCGACCTCATGCTCTTTCTCCAGGAATGCGCGGTCAGCGTCAACCTGGCCCATAAGATCTATAAAGCCTATGGAAACAACGCGCGTGAATTCATTTCACGCGATCCGTATTGCCTCATCAATGATATTTGGGGAGTGGGATTTTCAAAGGCCGACGCGATCGCCCAAAAAATGGGGTTCAGCCATGATTCCTTTAAGAGGATCCGCGCCGGACTCATGCACCTTTTACAGGAAGCCAACGGCGACGGACATACCTACCTTCCCAAGGGTGAATTGTCGGACGCGGCGGCAAAGCTCCTTGATGTCAAGGAAGAACTGGTTGTGTACACCTTGGAGCATTGCGCCAAGGAGGAGCTGTTCATCGAGGAAGAGGGATGCATATACCTTCCCCGGCTGCTCGACGCCGAAAAAACCGTGGCCCGGCTGCTGACGGACAAAGCCTCTTCGCCCAATAACGCCGTGGCCCGCTACGACGCGGGCGCCATGGACGTCTGGCTGGCGTCGTATTGCGCGCGCAGCGGCTGGACGCCCGACCAAAAACAGCTTGAAGCGATCAAGACCCTCTGCATGCATTCGGCGCTGCTGCTCACCGGTGGTCCCGGCACGGGTAAAACCACCACGTTGCACATGATCGTCTCGTTTTTCCGCGAACATCATATCGGCGTCACGCTCACCGCGCCCACCGGAAGGGCGGCGCAGCGCATGGGAAGCATCGCGGGCATAAAGGCGAGCACGATCCACCGGCTCCTGGAATTCCGGCCTGGAAAGGACCGTTTCTATTTCGCGCGCACGGCCGAAAACCCGATCGACGCGGACGTGGTGATCGTCGACGAGGTATCGATGATCGACATTCTCCTGATGAAAAGCCTTCTCTGCGCGTTCCGGCCCGGCGCCGCCGTGCTTTTCGTGGGAGACAGCAATCAACTTCCGTCGGTGGGACCCGGTAACGTACTGGCCGACATGATCCTCAGCCGCCGCGTTCCTCACGTCGAACTCACCACCATTTTCCGGCAGGCCGCGCACAGCACAATTATTCTCGCCGCGCACGACATCATCCGGGGGGCGACGCCCCGTTTTTCAAATGATAAGGGGGAAAACTGCTTTTTCATCAAGGAAGACGACCCGTTGCGCTGCCTTTCGACGGTGGTCGATTTGGTAACGACCCGCCTGCCCAAGCGCTACGGCTTCAATCCCGTTTTCGACATCCAGGTGCTCTCCCCCATGCACCGGGGAACGCTGGGAACGCAAAACGTCAACCGTGAACTACAGGCCGCGCTGCATCCGGAAAGTAAAAAAATCATGCGCGGCGAGTCCGCTTTCGGCGCGGGCGACCGGGTCATGCAAATCCGCAATAACTATGACCTGGGCGTTTTCAACGGCGATATCGGTTATATTCTAGACTTCGTGGACGAAGACGAACTGACGGTTGATTTCGACGGACAAAAGGTCCGCTACGAACAAAAGGATCTCGATGAGCTCGTCCACGCCTACTGCATCAGTATTCATAAAAGTCAAGGATGCGAATTCAAGGCGGTCATCATCATCATGATGACCCAGCATTATATTTTATTGCAACGGAATCTCCTGTATACCGCCATAACGCGGGCCAGGGATCTTTGCATACTGATCGGCATGCCGAAAGCGGTTTCGTTGGCTATCAACAACAACGAAGCGTTCCACCGCTACTCCCGGCTGTGCCGGCGCATGACGGAGGCGAAGCCATGACCGCTTTTTCAACCGCCGAGGATTGCGCCCTGCTGCGCGCCACGCTTGAAAACCACGGCGTTGAAATCCGTATTGAAAAATGCGACGGCGACGGCGGCCTCGTGCGTCTGGGGGATCGCCACGCGCTTTTCGTGCCATCGAGCTGCTCCGAAACGTCGCGGATCGCGTTGTATCTTGAATCAATAAAAAAAATCGCAGGGCCGCATGCGCATCTTCCGCCGCGCGTCAGACAACTCTTAGGCGAGGAGGATTGGAATGGATGAAGTTCGCATCGGCGTGATCGGCGCCGGCGTTTTAGGGTCGTATCACCTTGGAAAATGCCTGATGAACAAGGACGTCAGACTGTGCGGTTTTTATGACGCCAACCCCGACAGGAGGCGCGCCGTCAATGATACATTTTCAGTAAAGGCGTATTCCGGCCTCGCGGACCTTATCGGAGACGTACAAGCGTTGATCATCGCCACGCCCTGTTCATCACATTATGAAATCGCCCTTCAATGCCTTGGCGCGGGCAAACACGCGCTCATTGAAAAACCGCTCGCGGCTTCCTATCGCGAAGGCGCCGAGCTGGTCGCCATGGCGCAGGAGAAAGATGTCATACTGCATGTGGGCCATTCGGAGGCGTTCAACGCCGCTTTTACACGGCTCCAATCGCTGCAACCGGTCCCGCGATTCATTGAAGTCCACCGTCTCGCGCTCTACTCTCCCCGCGGCACCGACGTACCGGTAGTGCTCGACCTCATGGTTCACGACCTCCAGCTCATCATGCGCCTGTGCGGGGAAGAACCGATCTACGAGCGGATCGCGGCGACCGGCGTGCCGGTCATTTCCCATGACATCGACATAGCCAACGTGCGCATGGCGTTTCCCTCGGGATGCGTGGCAAACCTCACCGCGAGCCGCATTTCGGCGAAGAGAATGCGGAAAATCAGGATCTTCGCTCCCGGGAATTATTTTTCCGTCAATCTTGACAAGGGCGAAATAGACCGTTATTCCTTGACGCCGGACGCCGGCGCTCCGGGGGGAACGCCTTTTACCTTCGCGCAAGAGAAGGTCGCCGCCATCGACGCGTTGGAAATGGAATTGCGGGCTTTCGTCGAAGACATACGGGAGAAGACCAACCGGCGCGGCGTTGGAGGGAAGGAAGCGCTCGTAGTTCTCAAGGCCGCCGACGTCATCCTCGGCCTCCTGTCGTCCGGGAAAAAGTCATGAAGTGATTGAGCGCGGTGCGGATTTGTAAAATCTTTTTCTGCCTTGCATTTCACCCATTGAAATAATTTATATTAACTAGTATATTGAAGGTTGTGTTCGGTCTCTTTATGCGCCAGTAGCTCAGTTGGATAGAGTGTCGGCCTCCGAAGCCGAAGGTCGTGGGTTCAACTCCCTCCTGGCGTATTATTGAAGCAGCCGGTTTATTTCCCCATGTTACCTTATCACAAAGGGGGTAATTATCAAATTCCGTGCAAGAGTCAGCGGCCTTTTTGAGATAATTCAGCCCATGTTGGAAAAGGGAGAGGTCTTCGACTCCAGCCAGTTGAAGGATACCGTCAACTCCCTCATTGCGGAAGGAAAAAGAAATTTCGCGATCGACCTGTCTCCGCTGGATTACATTTATTCAGATGCGATAAACGTGATCCTGGCCATCAACAGACGCATTCTCGACGTCAGCGGACGTCTGTCGCTTATGTCGCCCAATCCCGAGGTGAAAAGCATTCTTGAGCGAGCCGGGCTCCATAATATTTTAAAAATTTACGAAACAGAAACGGATCTGCTCAAGAGTTCCGAGGATATCATCCTCCAAACGACCCGGTTCAACCTCTCCGATCTTAAGAGCTACCAGGAACCGAAGCCCAAATCGGAATTCGAGGATTTCCGTTCGGAAATCAGTACCGCGATGTCGCCCGAAGCGCCCGCGCAGGCGGCGCCGTCGGAACCTTTCGGCTCCTTTGAAACGGAAATACAGGATGACGCCTTTGGCGCGCAGCAGCCGAAAAAGCGGCAGCCGGTTCCGTACATGGAAGAACCGTATAATCCTCCCGCTCCGCCGCCGCCGCCTCCTCGTCAACAGACTCATCCGTTTGAGGGACCTACGGCGGCCGCCGGACAGCGAAGGGAAGCCATGCCGCACCGCGGCGCTCCCCATCCGGCCCCGCAACCGTTTCCATCGGACGACTCTTTTGATACGCAAAGCGTTACGCGCGAAGCCCCCCGAGCAAAGCCCCAGTATGCGCAAAAACCGCCCGAGCGTGATTTCGACCGAATGGAGGATGAAGAGGAATACGATGAAGAAAAACCGAAAAACACCCTGATGCCCATCATCGTGGGGGTGATTATTTTAGCAGTTCTCGGTGTTGGCGGGTTTATCGGATATTCCTTGATCTCAAAAAAACCTTCCGTTCAAGAGACCTCGAAAGGCGCGGTGCAGCAGGTTCCCAAGGCCATGCCCGAATTATCGCAACCCGCGCAACCGGCCCCCGCGCAGTCCGCGGCAACCGTCGCATCCGCTGCCGTCCCGGCCGAAACGCCGGCGGCCGCCGCGCCGGAGCCGGTCAAGACGCCTCCCGTGGAAAAGAAAGCCGCCCCGAAACCGGCATCGGTCCAGTCCAAACAGACCGAAAACGGAAAAAAGAGTTCGGTGGCGAAAATATCCTTCACCTCCCGTCCTACCGGCGCATCGGTTACGGCCGATGGGAAAGTCATTGGAAATACCCCGTGTAAATATATGGACCCGCCGTTGGGAACCATCCTTGTGGTGGTTTCAAAGCAAGGATACAACGACGTAACGAAAACAATCGAATATACCGGCGGAAACAAGAGTGAATATTTTCCTCTGACACGGTTGCCGAAAGAAGCGCCCGCTTCCGCTTCACCCGCCCCCCGGCAAGAACCGGCGGCGGCTCCAGCAGCCGATGAAAGCGCTCCCGCGCCGGCCCCCGCTCGCGCGACAGCGGCAGAACCGGCCCCGGCGCCCGAACCTCCTCCCGCACCCGCCGCCGCGCCGGCGCCCGCGGCAAGCGCGCCCGCTAGCGGAGGCGGCGACGCCGCAACGGTCTTTATTTCGTCCATGCCTCCCGTGGCGGACGTATACATGGATGGAAAATTGATCGGGAAAACGAATATTTCAAAATTAAACGTTACGGCAGGTTCGCATTCAATGCGCTATGTCAAGGGCGCCGTCGAAGTATCCGAGGACATGACCTTTAAACCCGGAGATAACCCGTCGCATTTGGTTATCCTGAAAAAACAATAACCTCCGGGAGAGTTTGAGTTCTATATTTTAATAATGAAAAGTATCCTTCAAAAAGACCGGAACCGTCGATCGCCGATATTCCGGTCTTTTTTATTGTTTTTTTTCATAGCGTTGTGGTGGCTTTTCTGCGCCGCGGCGTTGAACGGTCACGGCAAGCCTTCGTTCGAGCCCTCGGCCGGTCAAGCGCCCTCCCCCTTCTCCTACGCGCCCCTGGAAAAATATCAGGAGACTATTTCCTATGTAGTCAAACGCGGCGATTCTTTTTTAGGCATCCTCTCTCATTTCGGCGTGCCGGGTGAAATCGCTATTCAATGTTCCCGCAGCTTTATACCCATGGGGCTTCCGGCGCTTTTACCCGGAGATTCCATGGTCCTGATCAGAAATACGCGCGGTCTCGCCACGGGCTTTTCGCTCCTGCACAAGCTCACCTCCTGGTATACGGCGACCTTTGAAGCGACCGGGGTAAAAGTGGAAAAAAAGCCCGCGGATTTTTCGGAGCACCGCTGTATCGTCAGAGGCGTCCTCACTACATCGCTTTCTGAAAACTTGAATGCGATGGGCGTTGATGACGCATGCGTATCCAAATTCGCCGATATTTTCGCCTGGGATATCAACTTTTTTGTTGATCCGCAGCCGGGTGACAGCTTCGAAATCCTTTTCGACAAAAAATTCATCGCCGGTCGTTTCGCGGGGTACGGTGATATTTTTGCCGCCAAATACGTCAATAAAGGACATGTGTTCGAAGCCATCGGCATTAAAGACCCGAATGGGGCCATGCGCTATTACGATCCCGAAGGCAAGTCCTTGCAAAAACAATTTTTAAAAGCGCCCTTGCACTTTACGCACATTTCCTCCGGGTTTTCCCTCCATCGCATGCACCCCGTCCTAGGCATCGTGCGGCCGCATTTGGGAATCGATTATGCCGCGCCGGTGGGCACGCCGGTCTATGCCGCGGCCGACGGAGTCATATGTTTCGTGGGATTTCAAGGAGGCTTCGGCAACTATGTGCGAATACGCCACGGCGCCTCGTACGAAACATCCTACGGCCATCTTCGCTCCTTTGCGCGCCAGGTCAGGTTAGGCGCGCGCGTTTCACAGGGCGATCTGATCGGAACCGTTGGCCAGACGGGTCTGGCAACCGGGCCGCACCTCGATTACCGAATGACCATCGGACAGCGGTTTGTGAATCCTTCGACCATTTCGCTCCCCAGGGAAAAAAGCATCCCGGCGGAGGAAGCCCGGGTTTTCGCGCAGTCGCGGCAGGAATGCGGCGCGCTTCTCACCATGCGGTTTAAGGGCAAAACCGGGTGTTTTGTCCTGAACGTCAACGAACATAAGCCGGCGGCGCCCGGCCCGGAGTAAACCTTTTAAGCAGGCAATGAATTAACGACGAGGTCGTACGCCTATGTCAAATGAAGCCGATCTGCTTTCGGCCATCCAAAGCGAGTTCATCGATTCCGGACGCGACGGCCGCTACCGGCTCCCCGCCTACACTTTCGTCATGCAGGGGCTGGAATTTTGTTTCGCGAAAATCGGCCAAAAAAAACACGTTACCGGGCAGACACTGGCGGGATGCCTCGCCGAATTCGCTCACCGGCAATTCGGCCCCCTCGCCTATGAAGTGCTGCATTCCTGGGGAGTGCGCGCCACCGACGATTTCGGTTTCATTGTTTACAACCTCATCGACATCGGCGCTATGAGCAAAAAGGACTCCGACGCGGTCGAGGATTTTTTCAAGGTGTTCGACCTTAAAGGTTATTTTGAAGGAATCGATTATTATAGTATTGATAAAAAACACATCCGATACCTACAGGGAGCTTGATTTATTTAAATAAATAATTTATCTTATAACACTTCGCGGCGCGAAAAAATCCATGGCGCTTTAGCTCAGTCGGTAGAGCAGAGGACTGAAAATCCTTGTGTCCACAGTTCAATTCTGTGAGGCGCCATTTAAAGAAGGGACTCATTAAGCAATTAATGGGTCCTTTTTTTATGGAATTTTATGGTACTTATTGTCTAACCGCTTAATTTATCTTATTGATCTATGAGGTAACAAAAATGACAAAAACTGATGCCGGAATGTAACGATTTAAAAAAGAGCTTGAAAAAAACTCAGCGAATTGCTGCTCGGATCAGACAGGAGTTATATGATTATTTACATTTGCGAACTTACCAGAAAACAGATTAAAAATCAACACTGACTTTAATACACTAAAGAGAGCCGGAACATGGAAAATCTTTTTTTTGAAAAGCCAATACTCAACTCTCCCTACGACTATCCGGCCCGCCACTGGGAGCTTGATGAAACCGGTCAGCCTACCCAGCGCATTATCGAAAACCGCAGACGCGCTGATTTTATTACTCCTATCCCAAAACCTCGGAAGCACAAAAAGCAAGAAGGTCAAACCACACTTGTATTCGATGAAGGAAAAGGCCTATCGACTGAGGCACAGCAATACGATCCTACGTCGATAATCAATAATCTCCGAATACATGTTGACAGATGGAGATCGATTCCCGATGCCAAAGACTGGCATGTTACTCCGGAAACCGAGCGTCTACTCAACCACTGGCGGCATCATAAATTCAACGGAATTCGCCCGTTTTTCTGCCAGGTTGAGGCAGTTGAAACCGCTATTTGGCTGACCGAAGTTGCACCACAGATCGGTAAGGTAGGAAAAAGCTTTCTCGAACATCTTGCAGCTTCCAATGAGCATGCAAATCCAGGATTGTATCGTCTTGCCCTTAAACTTGCCACCGGGGCCGGGAAAACCACGGTCATGGCAATGATCATTGCCTGGCAAACGATCAACGCGGTTCGAAAGCCCGCAAGCAAGAAATTTACCCGTGGCTTTTTGGTGGTAACGCCCGGATTAACAATTCGTGACAGGTTGCGGGTCCTCAAGCCCCATGACCCCGACAGCTACTACAAGAGCCGTGAGTTGGTGCCCAACGACATGATCGGAGACCTTGAACGTGCGAAAATTGTTATAACAAATTTTCATGCTTTTAAACTCAGGGAAAGGCTTGAAATTTCCAAAGGCGGTCGCGCTCTACTCCAAGGCCGGGGTGAGGCACTTCAAACTCTTGAGACCGAAGGTCAAATGCTTCAGCGGGTAGTGCCCGAATTAATGGCAATGAAAAATGTTCTGGTTCTTAATGATGAGGCACACCACTGCTACCGTGAGAAACCTGGTGAAGAAGAGGATGATGATCTCAAGGGCGATGATAAGAAAGAAGCTGAAAAAAACAGAGAGGCGGCACGGTTATGGGTTTCAGGTCTTGAAGCAGTCGGGCGAAAAATAGGCGTTTCACAAATCGTCGATCTTTCGGCAACACCATTTTTCCTGAGAGGTTCGGGGTATGCCGAAGGAACATTGTTTCCTTGGACTATGAGCGACTTTTCATTAATGGATGCTATCGAATGCGGAATTGTAAAGCTTCCCCGCGTTCCTGTTGCCGATAATATTCCCGGTGACGAGATGCCCCGATTCAGAAATCTGTGGGAAAATATCCGATCGCACATGCCTAAAAAAGGTCGAGGAAAATCAAAATCACTTGATCCACTCTCGCTTCCAGCGCTTCTCCAAACTGCGTTATCAGCTCTCTATGGGCATTACGAAAAGACGTTCGACCTATGGGAGAAAAATGGTATCAGAGTGCCCCCGTGCTTCATTCTTGTGTGCAACAACACATCGACATCGAAACTAGTTTATGATTACATTTCCGGTTTTTATCGTGAGCAAGAAGATGGTAGTCAAATTCTCGAAAATGGAAGGTTGCAACTATTTCGAAATTTCGATGAGTATAATAGACCAATTTCTCGACCAAGAACACTGTTGATAGACAGCGAGCAACTCGAATCGGGTGATGCTCTTGATGAAAATTTTCGCAATATGGCAATCGACGAAATCGATCGTTTCCGCAGGGAGATTATTGAACGTACGGGTGATCGACGACAGGCTGAGAATCTTACTGACCAAGACCTTCTACGCGAAGTAATGAACACTGTTGGTAAAGAGAACCGTCTTGGCGGGTCAATACGATGCGTAGTTTCCGTTTCAATGCTTACCGAAGGATGGGATGCCAATACAGTTACCCATGTTCTTGGTGTTCGGGCATTCGGAACCCAACTGCTTTGCGAACAGGTCATTGGTCGGGCTCTCAGACGTCAATCATACGAATTAAATGAAAACAACCTTTTTAATGTTGAGTATGCCGACGTCCTGGGCATCCCCTTCGACTTTACGGCAAAACCGGTGATTGCGCCTCCTCAACCGCCTCGACAAACCATACACGTTAAAGCTGTTCGTCCGGAACGGGACAATCTTGAGATTAAATTTCCTCGGGTGGAAGGCTACCGGGTTGAACTGCCCAACGAGCGTTTGACCGCCGATTTTAATGATGATTCTGTTTTGGAGTTAACGCCAGAATTGGTTGGGCCCTCAAGAACATTAAATCAGGGAATAATTGGCGAGTCTGTCAATCTTAACCTTGAGCACCTTGAAGATGTGCGAGTCTCGACGTTATTGTTCAAACTGACACACCACTTGATATACAAAAAATGGCGTGAAGTTGGTGAAAATCCTCCATTGCATCTTTTCGGGCAGTTAAAACGGATAACAAAAGAGTGGCTCGACAACTATCTTGTTTGTAAAGGTGGAACACAGCCGGCCCAACTTATGTATCAGGAAATCGCGGATTTGGCGTGCGATAAAATCACCGCTGCTATTACCCGTAAGCACCAGGGATCGAGCCAAATTAAAGCTGTTCTTGACCCCTATAACCCAACTGGATCAACAATCCACGTTAATTTCAATACGTCAAAAACCAGCCGATGGGAAACCGACGCGCGCCTGTGCCATATCAATTGGGCGATTCTCGATAGCGATTGGGAAGGTGAGTTTTGCCGGGTAGCTGAGTCTCACCCCAGAGTTAAAGCCTATGTCAAGAATCACAATCTTGGACTTGAGGTGCCGTACCGCTTTGGTTCGCAGACCAGAAAGTACCTGCCCGATTTTATCACCGTTATTGATATGGGTAATGATAAAACGTTCAATCTGATTGTTGAAATAAAAGGCTACCGGCGAGAAGATGCAAAAGAGAAAAAATCGACCATGGAGACCTACTGGGTTCCGGGTGTAAACAATCTGGGAAAATATGGAAACTGGGCTTTTGCGGAACTAACGGAGGTATATCAGATTGAACCTGATTTCGAGGCAAAGATCAAATCGGAATTTGATAAAATTATTATGAATGCAAAACTTTAAGGGCAAGGTCTAATGGGTGCGAAAAAGAAAAAATTTGAAGAAGGCTCTGCGGCATCCGGTTCCGAAATAATCATCTACCAGACCGAAGGCGGGCAGACAAAACTTGAGGTTCGTCTGCAGGATGAGTCCGTATGGCTTACCCAACCATTGATGGCTGAATTGTTCCAGACAACCCCGCAAAACATAAGTCTCCATATTTCAAATATTTATGACGAAGGTGAATTGACTGATGGGGCAACTCACAAGAAATACTTGTCGGTTCAACCAGAGGGAACAGACCATGCTGAATCCGAATACGATAAATTTCATTCCATACGTATTGCCGAGATGAGTAAACTGGAAAGTGACTTCGACAAAGCAGTAAACATGATCGAGGAAAAGAAACCACGAGGAATCGTACATGCCAAAAAATAATCCTGGAAATAAACCAAACAAGTCAATTGAAACCATTACGCATGACGATGCAAAGCGGAAGAACATTCCCACCGCTGAGTTTGAATCGGTAATGCGTAAGGATGAAAAGACGCCGATTCGTGCTGCCTACGAAAGGCGTAACCAGGACCTTGATCCACAGCTTGTCTGGCGTGGAAAAGATATTCAAGACTGGTCGGATCTGGTTGTCCATGCTCCGCCACTTTACATACAAGAAAAGGTGCATCCGAAGTTTTTGATTGATGATTTAAAGCGGTTGAGCGAACTGCAGAATAAGGGAAAAGCAGAATCTGAACAGGTTGATTTATTTGCCGATTTTAATGGGCTGCCGAGTCAGGAAGCTAAAACGGAATTTTATCAGCATGATTCAAACTGGTCGAACAGGATGATTCTTGGGGATAGCTTGCAGGTGATGGCGAGTTTGGCGGAGAGGGAAGGATTGAGGGGGCAAGTACAAACAATTTTTTTTGATCCGCCTTACGGAATAAAATTCAATTCAAATTTCCAGTGGAGTACCACAAGTCGAGATGTCAAAGATGGAAATGTCGATCATATTACACGAGAACCTGAACAGGTTAAAGCCTTTCGTGATACTTGGAGAGATGGTATCCATTCCTATTTGACGTATTTGCGAGATAGGTTGACAGTAGCGAGGGAGTTATTGACAGAAAGTGGTAGCATTTTCGTTCAGATTGGCGATGAGAATGTTCATAGAGTAAGGGCGGTGATGGATGAGGTTTTTGGGGAGTCTAACTTTGTTTCACTCGTGGCCTACGCCAAAACAACTGGTTTTTCTGGAAGCTATTTGTCATCAGTCTGCGACTATCTTGTATGGTACTCAAAATCATTTACGCTAAAATATCGAGGGCTATATGATACAAAAGAAGCAGGGTCAGAGGGAGCTTCGAAATACAGGCCAGCATCGGGAATTCGTGCGCTTATCAATTCTGCAATTGATGGTACCCGCCTTGCGACGTCAGATCAGTTGACATCGCAAGGCGCGTCTGTTAATTCAGAGCAGAATTTCAATTTCCATGGTAAAACTTGGATGCCATCTACAGGCCTTCACTGGAAAACAACAGTGGACGGCATGGCAAGAGTAGCTAAGTCTGAGCGTATCATGCAAGAAGGCAATTCAATAAGGTACGTTAGGTTTCTTGATGATTTCGCAATTTATCCTCGAACAAATGTATGGTTAGATGTGGGTGGAGTGCAAAGTCGTACAGACCCCAAGATTTATGTTGTCCAGACCGCTACCGAAGCAGTCAAACGTTGTATTCTAATGACAACTGACCCTGGCGACCTTGTTCTTGATCCCACCTGCGGTTCGGGAACTTCAGCTTATGTTGCCGAACAATGGGGTCGTCGTTGGATTACAATTGATACTTCTCGTGTATCACTCGCGCTTGCTCGTGCTCGTATTATGGGGGCACGATACCCATATTATCTGTTAGCAGATAGCAGAGATGGACAGAGGAAGGAATCGGAAATTGCCCAAAAAGAACCATCATCGGCCACAACCTTCAATAATATCCGTCAAGGATTTGTTTACGATCGGGTACCGCATATAACACTTAAATCTATCGCCAACAACACCGAAATCGACGTCGTTCACGACAAATACCAACAAAAACTCGAACCAATCCGCGAAAAGCTGAACACCATACTAAAACAAAAATGGGAAGAATGGGAAATTCCACGCGAGGCCGGTGAAAAATGGTCTGCAGAAGCAATAAAATTACATACCGAGTGGTGGAATCTTCGCATTGCCCGCCAAAAAGAAATCGATGCGTCCATATCTGCAAAAGCAGAATTTGAATTCCTTTACGATAAACCATTCGAGGACAACAAAAAGGTTCGAGTTGCTGGGCCATTTACACTTGAGAGCCTTTCTCCACACCGGATGCTTGCTGTAGATGAAGACGATGAATTGATTGACACACTAAGAGAGCCTAATGCGGATTATGGAGAAAAACAGGATTTTGCACAGGTCATTCTTGAAAACCTGAAGACTTCCGGTATTCAGCAAGCTCATAAAGAAGACAAAATCAACTTCACATCCATTGCACCTTGGCCGGGCGGGTTCGTCTGCGCCGAAGGGCGATACCTGGAAGGTGAAACCGAACGCCGCGCTGGTATCTTTATCGGCCCGGAATTCGGCACTGTTGCCCGCGAGGATTTGGTAAAAGCAGCCCGTGAATGCGGTGATGCCGATTTTGACGTTCTTATCGCCTGTGCCTTCAGTTATGAAGCCCATACAACAGAATTCGAAAAACTCGGCCGAATTCGTGTTCTCAAAGCGCGTATGAACGCCGACCTCCACATGGCATCCGATCTCAAGAATACCGGTAAGGGGAATCTTTTTGTCATATTCGGGGAACCGGACATTGAGATTATTCCGCAGGAACAAGACCAAGTCAAGGTTCGAGTACGAGGCGTAGACGTTTTCGACCCAAGTACCGGAGAAATTCGTAGTGATAATCCGGATAATATTGCCTGCTGGTTTATCGATACCGATTATAACGAAGAAAGCTTCTTTGTCCGCCATGCCTATTTTCTTGGTGCTAATGACCCATATAAGTCACTAAAAACAACTCTCCGGGCAGAGATAAACCAAGAAGCCTGGGAGTCTTTACATAGCGATACTTCTCGTCCTTTTGATAAACCTTCTTCCGGCAGAATTGCGGTGAAGGTTATTAATCATTTGGGGGATGAGGTTTTGAAGGTTTACAAGGTGTAGGGAAAGGAATAAAAAATGACTATTGACCCTAATTCAGTGTTAGGCAGCAAATTAGGTCCTTGGAAAGTGATTCGCATTCTTGGATCTGGCGGATTTAAAGAAGTTTTTCTATTGCAAAATGGAGAACGGCAAGAAGCTCTTAAGATTACACGTTACTTTGACCACACGGGTTCAGGGGGTATTGAGCCAGAGGAACTTGAGACCATGCTTCGCTCAAGAACTGAGAGAGAGTGCAATTTGTTGGCGCGATTTGGAGGAGGATGTGTTGTTTCCTTAGGTAGTTTCGGATATGAGGAATTGATTTCTGATGGACGGAAATACGGGGTTTACTCAGAAGAATATCTCCCGGGAAAAACACTCGATAAACTTATAGCAGAGGCAAAATCAATAGGAAACAGGTCGAATTCCTCTATGGTAAAGTTAATATTTGCTACAGGAATACAAGTAATAGAAAGAATTTGGGGAGAAAAGATTGTGCATCGAGATATAAAACCTCAAAATATCATGAGTACAGAACAATCTGAAAGGCCGATTGTCTTTTTCGATTTGGGGATTGCCTTTGAAAGAGCTGGAGCATCGCTCACGGCACAACCACTCGGTCCAGGTACTTTGCGATACCGCGCGCCGGAGACTCTTGATCCTGACTATAGGGCATCAATTGATTTCCGATCTGATCTCTTCAGTTTGGCGGCAACAGTTTATGAGTTTGCAGTCGGTTTTCATCCAATTCATCACGGCAGCATGAGTGACGGAGAAACCGTTTATCGGTTACTTAAACGGAATGCAGAGCCTTTATTCAACCATCGGGCGGATTTAGGAGAACAATTTTGTTTGTTGATTGACAATTGCCTCCATAAGAGACCGGCTTTGCGTCCTATCCGAATCAACGATATTAAAAGAATGTTGGAGGTTTAATATGCCTTTATTAGCTCAACATGGTTTCGGTGACGGTGGTAAAATTATAAACGGTATAGGAAAAGGTATCATTTCTGGCACAATAATGAGTCCCAGAAATCTGACCTTGTCATCATTAAAAACGAAAATCGAAGAAATAAGACTACTCGCTAAAAAATCCCATATCCTTTTCGACCCCCAATTTTACGCAACTCTTGTGGCTAAAGAACCGGGTGCTCGTATGGGAAATTTAATGTCAGAGTATTCCCAGTATTTTTCTGAAAAACAAATTAAAGATTTACGCAGGGAAAAACAAATCAACGAAGCCATTAACAATGTATATAATTTTCAGAAAGATATTTCTGGGCTGAGCGGAATCATAATGCCGAATATTTTAATTGAGGATGGTCTGCGTTCTGAATCAGCTAACATTGCGAAATTATTTTTGGAACTGTCGGATGAATTTTCCACAAAAAAAGGCACTAATGCGAATACCTGGCTCACTCTTGCCTTAGGTAATTCTTGTTTTCGGAACACAAAAGATTTAGAAGACCTGGCAAATGAGATTACTGGAATGGGACTACAATCAAAGGGGATATATTTGCTTTGCGAGACATCTCCGGGAAATGGCGTAAATCCTTGGTATGAACAGCATATGCTCGCTGGACTTATGTATTTAAACTACGTTTTAAGTTCAGCAGGTTACGATGTTGTCAATGGCTATTCCTTTGACAATGCGCCATATCTTGCTGCGGCAGGCAGCACCAGTTTTGGGTTCGGTTGGTATAATACCTCACGCTATTTCTCGCTTGAACCATATCGCCCAAGTGTCGGTATGGCAAGAAGACCTAACCGAAAATATTTATGTAGAGCATTATGGCTCAGAATGGACTTTGCAACCATTCGTCCATTTTGGGAGTCCTTTTCCTGGTTATTAAATGGATACGGAACTGATGACTTGTTTAGTACTGATAGCCCATCCGAAGATGATGAATGCCAACAGCACTGGGAAACTGTTAAAAAATACTTGGGAGAAATATCGGCTTTGAAGGGTGCCAAAGAAAGAATTTCTTTTTTAAAACAAGAACTGGATAAAGCCCAACAGTATCGAAGCAACTTACTTGCTCTTTCTATACCAAATTTTGAAGACCAAATAAGAGAGCTAAAGATGGCGCTAAATCGATTCGACGAGCTTGCGGAATTTTGATTTTCGATTCAATATTTTGAAAGCTGTAGCTTGAGCTTGGCTATTCAAAGGCTTGCTTTCAGGTGGTGTAAAGTACTTTACTATGGACTTTGTCATGTTATCATAAGACCACAGTCCGAGATTTATACTTTGGAAAGTTTGAATATGTTTAACAATCCTGGACGCAACCTCAACAGGCAGCACGAGAAAAGATCGTGTTGCATAGGAACGATACCGGGCCGCCTGCCCAACCCCTTTTTTCCAATTAGAAATTTTAAACTCAAAGGCATCGATTTTTCCGTCGGAAGTTGCCCAAATAAAATCGGCAATGCCATAACCCGGCATCTCAAATTGATTTCCTCCAATGCCATCAAAAACAGAACCCTCCAAATAGGTTCGAAGAAAGGTAGCTTGAAAGTTTATTTCGGCTCTTTTATTCCGAACTTCAATGGGGAGATTTCTTCGAGGGTTTTTTGTTCCGAAAAAAATAATATTACTTGTACTCATACCATAAAATTACATTGAAACCTCACAGGAATCCATATGGAATTTCGCATTTCCGACACATTTACCGATAGTCTCTCCCACCTTAGCGGCGAAGAGCAAAAGGCCGTCAAAACTACTGCCTTCGATCTACAGATCAATCCGGCCAATCCGGGAATGAGTTTTCATAAACTTGACAAAGCAAAAGATAAAAACTTTTGGTCGGTTCGTGTAAGCAGTAACATCCGGTTGATCGTTCACCGATCATCCGCAAGTCTGCTTCTTTGCTATGCTGATCATCACGATGATGCATACCGGTGGGCTGAACGTCGTAGGCTGGAGATTCATCCCAAAACCGGTGCTGCACAGCTAATTGAAATCAGGGAGAAAATTCAGGAAATAATTATTCCTCGATATACAGAGCAACCGGTAGCACCAAAACCGAAGACCTTGCTTTTCACGAATACGTCCGATGAAGACCTGCTGAAATATGGCGTTCCCCAGGAATGGCTTTCAGATGTAAAAAATGCAGATGAGGATTCTCTGCTTGAATTAGTTGATCACCTGCCCGGTGAGGCGGCCGAAGCGCTTCTGGATTTGGCAACGGGGAAAAAACCGCTCATTGCTGTGCCAGTACAGGACATCAAAGATCCTTTCGAGCACCCCGATGCAAAGCGTCGGTTCAGAGTCATGCACAATGTCGAAGAACTGCAACGGGCACTGGAATTTCCATGGGAAAAGTGGTCGGTATTTTTGCATCCGGAACAACAACAGCTCATTGAAAAGGAGTTTACCGGACCAGCCCGCGTTTCCGGTTCGGCAGGCACGGGAAAAACCATTGTTGCGCTGCATCGGGCTGTATACCTGGCAAAGAAACATCCCGAAGCCCGAGTATTATTGACGACGTTTTCAGAACCTTTGGCAAATGCCCTACGGAACAAACTCAAAGTACTGCTTAAGCACTCACCGCGCATTGGGGAACGGCTTGAGGTTTATTCAATAGACGAGATCGGTGGCCGGTTATTCAAACTCAATATCGGAAGCTATAAACTCGCATCTGAAAAGCAGCTTGTTGATGCTCTGATAAAGGCTGCCGCAGAAATACCAGATCAGAAATTTACAAAACATTTTCTGGTGTCGGAGTGGACCCAGGTTTTTGATGCTTGGCAACTTAAAACGTGGGAAGATTATCGCGATGTTGTCCGCTTAGGCAGAAAAACACGATTGCCCGAAAAGCAACGTAAACAACTGTGGTCTCTTTTCGAGAAGATAAAGCAAATAATAGGCAAAGCCGGATTAATAACGAGCGCTGAACTATTCTCCCGGTTATCTGAAAAAATTACAAGCACGAAAAATCCGTCTTTTGAATATGTGGTTATTGACGAAGCACAGGACGTTTCGATTCCCCAGCTAAGGTTTTTAGCTGCTCTTGGCGCTAACCGCGATGATTGCCTCTTTTTTGCCGGCGATCTCGGGCAGCGGATTTTTCAGCAACCATTCTCCTGGAAATCTTTAGGTGTAGATATTCGGGGAAGGTCAAAAACGCTACGCATTAATTACCGGACATCCCATCAGATCCGCAAACAGGCTGACAGACTTTTAGGTCCCGAACTGGCCGATGTCGATGGCAACAAAGAAGACCGTCGCGGAACAATATCCGTTTTTAACGGCCCTGCTCCACAAATAGAAGTCGTCGAGTCATTGGATGCAGAGCGGATTTTTGTATCAACCTGGTTGAAAAAACAGATCGATAACAAAATCCTTCCCCATGAAATCGGTGTTTTTGTCCGCTCCGAAGCTGAACTCATCCGCGCCAAAGAAGCAATTAAAACTGCTGGAATGGAACACAAAATTCTCGACGATGTTGTTGAAACCGAAGTTGGGCATATTTCCATTGGTAACATGCATCTGGCCAAAGGCCTCGAGTTCCGGGCAGTGGCTGTAATGGCATGCGATGATGAGATAATCCCGTTGCAGGAACGCATCGAAAATGTCGCGGATGATGCGGATCTCGAGGAGATTTACAACACCGAACGGCAATTGTTGTATGTCGCTTGCACACGGGCACGGGACAGTCTATTGGTTTCCGGGGTTAAGCCAGGGTCGGAGTTTTTAGATGATTTGAGGATGTAGCCTCACACTCAAGGAGCCACTGACAAAATCTGAATTAATAGGAATGGATGATTTCACCGCGTTCAATTATTTGTTCTATAATTTCTGTCCTGGGGATATTTATGACGAAAAAAATTGCAGTGCTTTATGGGTTATTGTCTTTGTGCTTTTATTATTCTACCTCGGCAAATCAATTAAACATTTCAGGGAATATAATTACCTGGGATTCATCGGCTGTTGCGGGTGCGAAGGTCAAAATGTTGAAATCAAACCTTGAAACGACAACAGATCAACTTGGTAGATTTTTCTTTACCGATAGTGGAACTACCAAAATTAGACTCCCTTCACCTTACGGTTTCAAACCCACATTGCTCGGAGGAATCCTTCGATTATCAATTGTTAGCAATGCCACGATAGTTTCCGTTCAAGTGCTATCCCTGCAAGGCAAGAATGTTCAAACTGTTTTTTATCAGCAGATGAATATCGGAAACTATCAACTTTCTTTGCCTTCTAATCTTATAAATTCATTGGGTATCGGCGTGTATATAGTCAAACTATCCATTGGGAAAAGCATTTACTCATTCAAGTATCTCAATAAAAAGCAGGGTTCACGAATCGGCTCGTCGGCTATCCAGAACATTTTATCTATTTCAAGCGCTATGAATAAGCGGATGCTATCAGATTCATTGAACGACACCATTGTCATTTCTAAGTCCGGATATGATACTACGATCCAACCACTATCCTTATACACTCAAGTCTTCAGCAATACAGTTTTATATTTGAAAACAGTGATTAATTCAAATGCAAAGGTTGTCTCCTTAGCGACGAATCAGAATTTGGTAGCTATTGATTCAAATTCGCTGGTATTCAAGATCAACGATACAACAATTAGCTCTTATAAAGTAGGTGATATTTTAATTTCCGATATGAATGTACAAGCACCAAATGGTTATTTGAGGAAAATCACCTCGATACAATATTCAGGGAACCAAGTATTATTTACTACAGAGAATGCCACAATGGAAGATGTTTTTGCAAGCGCACACGCCAGCTTTAGAAGGACTTTTACCGATACGGATATTATTGGGACGGATACGAGTAGTGATACAGCTTTTGGGCTGAATAAAAAAGCTATTGCTATTAATCCCGGGACTTTTAAATTTTCCTATAAAAAGACCTTTTTTAAAGAAGGTGTTAATGAACTAACGGTTGAAGGGGGCGTTGATTTAAAACCGACATTTAACTTTGATATAGTTATCAATAATAAAAAAGTGGACAGGTTTTTGCTTTCATTAACAACAGAAAATACTGGTTCATTAGATGTCGCTTATACAGCAAAATTACCATTTATCCATGCACAAATGCCTCTTCGTACGTGGCAATTGGCTCCTATCACCATATTGGTTGGGGGTATTATCCCAATTCCAATTGCTCAACATTGGTTCGTTCTTGTGGTTGGAATCGACGGTACTATTTCAGCCAAGCTTGAAGCGCAAGCAACCTATACCTCTACAGGGGAATCTGGGATTCTTTGGAGCAAGAATACTTGGACACCGATATTTACGGGCAAAAATAGTTTTTCGTCAAAAATTCCCATGTTCACAGCGGAAGCATCCATTGAGCCATGGGATCAAATTAGGTATGAAATGCGACCCTTTGCATTGCCAAGCAGCAAGATATTTATAGGAATTAATGCCTCCATCAAAGCAGATGCTGCCCTTCGGGTTCAGACGGTCAAACCCGATACTCTGGATTGGAGCTTAGAATTTGGAGCTAAGGCCTTTGCTAACGCGCAAATTCAGGGTTGGGGAAATTCTTTGGTTGCGTATCAGGACACATTATACAAAAATTACTTTCCAATTTCAAAGGGAAAATTGCCGATTGGACTATTGATTAATAAAACTACCGATACCCTTACTATTGGAACCACTGAGCAACTTCTTGCAATACGCTTGCCATTAAACGATTCGAATAAAAACGTTTTATGGAATTCAAGCGATTTTTCTACTGTTTCTGTATCAAATTCAGGACTTATATCTGGAATAAAAAATGGAACTGCAATAATTAACGTTGCAACTGTTGATTCTTTATTCTCAGCACAATGCACGGTATCAGTAATTGACGTATCACCACCCACTACCACTACTGGAGCAGACGGTACATATATATTAGGTGGTTTACGGGGGACGGTCACAGATTGTAGAGATGGTATACCTATCGCAGGTGCCATAGTTGGTGTTGGATATGCAACAAAGGCAGGGTATGGAACTATCAATCCGTCGTCGCTAAATTTCTGTTTAACGCCCCTGTAAAAACTTCAAAATGTCCATGAGTTTTATCAATAACCAGGCATATTCGATCCAAACTTTATTGGCATCTTTCGCGATTAAAATCATACAAAAACAAGAAAATATTTATTTTCCTTATCGCAAAGAGTCAACCTGAGAAATGCTTAAAACTGCTTAACTATACCCTGTAATACCCCGTTATTTTGTTAAAAAGTGTTGAAAAATGCGTTTTTAAACGATTAATGAGGTCAGATAGAGGACTGAAAATCCTTGTGTCCACAGTTCAATGACAGGCTGCTCATTGGGGCATACATCCGGTCATATTCGCGGTCTGTGAGGCGCCATTTCCCTGAGATTTAGCGGTCATTTTCAGTGAGATTGCTCGGTCACTTTGGGTGAGATCGGCCACCATTTAAAGAAGGGACTCACTCAGTAATGAGTGGGTCCTTTTTTTATGGAATTTTATGGTACTTATTGTCTAACCGCTTAATTTATCTTATTGAGATTCCATAAATTCCAATCAAATCAGTCTGTATCCCTTTCTCTTAGGAGTGTGATATGAAGTGGTATCATTATATCGCATGTTTTTTTGCCGGAGTTTTTCTGGCCAACACTGTTCCTCATTGGGTACATGGCATTTCCGGTGATTGCTTCCCGAGTCCTTTTTCAAACCCGCCAGGCAAAGGACTTTCGTCTCCATTTATCAATGTCCTATGGGGGCTTGGAAATCTGGTTGTTGGCTATGTGCTATTTCGTGTTGGAAAAGTATCCAAGGAGAAAATTTGGAGCTTGCTGGTGTTCTTTGCAGGTATCGCGTGCATTAGCATTCAAGCTTCTATCGCGTTTGCATCAAAAGCACATTAAAAGTAAACGCTTGAGTATCCTGTCAGATATTTTGGAAAATTCTTCGTCGCTAAGATATATTCCAAAATATGAGTAAGCGAGAAAAATCGCTGTCGCGAAGTTGGATATACTCGCTGGGCGCTCTGAGTATAATCTCAGAAAAGTATTCGAATTTAATGGCAAAAACGTCAGCTTATTACCTGTATAGTTACAAGAAAAGATGAATTGCCGGATAATATCAGCAAACGGCTACGACCTCCGCTCACATACCATTACGGACAATAAGAAGCAGGAACTCCATTTTCCGGTTGCCCTGGAAATGACGGCGTCGTTGCCGTTAGTGCAATTGTACTGTTTTTCAATTATAAATAACATGTATTTGGTTTAAATAGCATGTAATTAGCCTCATTCTGTACTGAATTTTGGTACAAAATCTTCATTTTATCCTAAATTTTCCTGCGGCGGACTACCGTTTGGCTTATATTATCCATTATGATGAAGCGTATTGAATTTTATGATGATTTCAAACTTTTCCTCAAAGATTATTACTCTGAGCAAAAGAAACGCTTCAGCCATTTCTCCTACCGCTATTTTTGCAATAAATCCGGCTTGAAATCCCCCTCGCATTTCCGTGAAATATTAACCGGCAGCAGAAAACTGACCTCGAAAATGCTTGATTCCTTTGTCAAGGGTTTGGGGCTCACCGACACCGATGCCGGATATTTTACAACGCTGGTCGCCTTCAATCAAAGCAAAAATGCAACCGAGAAACAGCAACTTTTAATGCAATTGCGGGGACTCAAGTGCAAGGTCAAACAGGCATTGGTATCCACAGACCAATATGAATATTATTCCAAATGGCGAAATGTCATTATTCGCGAACTGGCTTGCATCATTGATTGGAACGATGATTATGATTTTCTCGCCAAATCCATCGTACCCCCCATCAAAAAAGCAGAGGCGCGGGAAAGCGTTGATTTCCTGTTACGAACCGGGTTCCTGGAAAAACGGCCGGATGGACGCTATTACCAGGCTGAACCCGCCTTAACGAGCGGTCCCGAGGTGAGTTCGCTGGGCATACGCTCCTATAATGCCTTTATGGCCGACCGGGCCCACGAAGCGATTGAGGAGTTCCCGGCTACCGAACGGGACATTCAGAGCCTCACGATAGGCATTTCCGCCGAGGGCTATCGTTTGATTAAGCAGGAAATGCAGGAATTCCTCAGCAGGGTGGTGCGGATCGCGGATGATGACGGAAACGCCGAACAAGTGTATAATGTTAATGTGCATCTTTTTCCAATGAGCCGGAAATGCCGTGAAGGGAACGGACATGAATAGGCGCTTATCCAGGGCTCTCACCTTACTCGTTCCGCTCTGCGTATCGCTGTGGAGCGATTGCGCGCGTCAACCGCTCGCCGGCGGCTCCAGCCAGCAGGGCAACGGCATTGTCATGGGCGCCGTCGTCGATACCACGGGCGCTCCCGTTTCCAGGGCGCGGGTCGTCCTTCTGCCGGCGTCGTACGATCCTGTCAAAGATACCGCCGCCCCGATCGTCTCTATCGCCGATAGCGCCGGACGATATGTCTTTTCCAGGGTCGATTCCGGCGCTTACACAATTGAGGCGGTTCATCGCGATAAACGCACGCGAGCGCTGGTAAGCGGTATCTATGTTATGAACGACACCGTGCCCGTTTCCAATGCCACCTTGCTTAAGCCGGGTGCGATACACGTAACGCTCCCTGGCGGCTCGGATGCCGCCGGCGGCTATGTGTATGTTCCGGGAACGTTTGTTTTCGCTTATATCGGCGCCAACGGCGGATTCGTCACGCTGGATTCCGTTCCGGCCGGCGCAATCACTTCAGTCAATTACGACGCGATGAATTCTTCCGCCCAAAAGACGATCAGATACGATATCAGCGTGGCATCGGGGGATACCCTTACCATACAATATCCGGAATGGAAATATGCCCGGACGTTGTACCTGAACACCACCGCCTCCGGCGCGGCGATTACGGGAAACGTGACGGATTTCCCCGTGCTGGTGCGTTTGACGCAAAAAAATTTCGACTTTTCACAGGCCTCGGCCGGCGGCGCCGACCTCAGATTCACCAAACCGGACGGCGCGCAGCTCCCCTATGAAATCGAGCGCTTCGACCCGGTCACCGGTCATGCCGAAGCGTGGGTCAAGGTCGACACGGTGTTCGGCAACGACAGCACCCACTCTCTTGTCATGTACTGGGGCGCCTCGACCCCTTCGACAGGGACCTCAGCGTCTAATAGCGCCGCGGTTTTCGATACGGCCAATGGGTTTCAGGGAGTATGGCATTTGGCTGAAGCCGGTAATGCGGGAGCAATGGACGCCACGATCAACGGTTACAACGGGACACCGTTCGGCATGACGGCTTCCTCGGCGGTTTCCGGCGCGATCGGCGCGGCGCGGAATTTCAACGGCGCTTCCTGTTATATTCAAATGACGGGAACGGCCATAAGTAAACTGAATTTCAATCAGAATGATTTTTATACCGTATCGGTCTGGGTTTTAGCGGACACGCTGGATTATGGCGCGGTCGGCACGGTCCGGCGCGATATGACCATTATCGCGAAAGACAATTGTCAGTATTCCCTGAAATGTTTCAGGACGAATTTTGAATTCAATCAATATAATGACTCGGCGGGGTGGCAAGCGTCGTTCTCCCCCGCAATCACCGCGACATGGAAATACATTGTCGGCGTGCGCGCCGGAACCAAGCAATATCTGTACGTGGACGGAATATGCACGGTGGACAGCGTGAATTCCACGGAAACTTCCACGAGAGCGCGATCCACGGCTTCCGATGTTATGATCGGCAAGACCCCGCCGGGCTCAAACAACTGGTCTCCCTATTTTTTCAAGGGGAATATTGACGAAGTCAGAATGTGCAATAAGGCGTTATCCGCGGATTGGATTAAACTATGCTATATGAACCAGAGGGTTGATGACAAATTAATCGTTATTAAATAAATAGGTATTCAAATAAAAAGGCCGCCGGTTCTACCCGGCAAGGAAACAACCGGCGGCCGCTTGAGAAAAAGGCTTGCACTGGCGTTTAACGGCAAATGCATTCCTTTTTTCTTGCTGCAGATTAAAAAATACATAAAAAAGGAGTGAGTATGGATTTTTTTAAATTCGCGGGCTTGGGAATGGCACTGTTTTTAATTCAACTTGTACAGGGGGCCGAAAGCGACACGACCTGGCTTTATGGAGCAAAAATGACCCTGGCAAACGGCGTAGCGGTCTACGACACCGCCTCAACCCCTTCTATTATGGTCAACGAAGCGGACTCCGGAACGGTTTATGACGGTTCGTACATCAATTTCGATTATCATTTTGACGCCGCCGCGTCGGCTCTTTTCGGTCCCGGATACGCGGGCTTCAGGATGGTATGGGATTATGGAAACACATGGATGCCGCAGGAAAATGTGGCCGGTTGTGATTCCCTCGTGTTTGCCTGTAAAGGGCTTTTACCCACGCACAAAGCAACTGTTTATATCGCCTCATCCGGAGGGTGCGCCCTTCCGGTCATACTTTGGAAAATAGGAACGATCAAGCCTTCGGCCGATTGGAAAAAAACCACGCTGGCCCTGCCGTCAAAAACCATTGTCGACAGCATCGCCCGCGCGGGCCTTTGCGAAATCAGATTTATCATCAACGACAGCGTCCCGACGACGCTAACGAGCGGAAACGGGAATTTCAAGGTGGATAATATCGCGCTCGTTAAATCCACCGCCGGAATCAAGCTCGCGGGCATTGTCGCCAAAACCACCCTTGAACGCGGATATTTCATTCCCAACGCAAACGGCGCCGTGGACCTTTCGATGTATTCGCCGAAAGGCGAATTGTTGTTCAGGAAAAAAATAGGCGTTTCCGCGGGAAAAACATACTCCGTCAATCAATTCGTTCGCGCGCACTCGTCCCTCCCTGCGTCACGGACCATGTTTGTAAAGATCCGCGGCGCCGGAGTGGACTTCACCGGAAAGGACAATTAACATGTTCGTTCGATCAAGGGTCATCATCGGCATCTCGCTGCTCCTCGCTTTGTTTACATGCTCGCTGGCCGCCTACAGCCATCCCGCGAAACGCATGATGTTGCTGCAAAACAGGTCGTGGAAATTCATTAAGCAGGATGTTTCCGGCGCGCAAGCTACGGGCTTTAACGACGGTTCATGGTCCGCGGTAGGACTTCCCCACTCTTTCGATATTCCGTATTGGAGAGTTCCCGCCGCCACGACTCCCACCATCGGATGGTATCGCAAGCACGTTACCATCGACGCGTCATGGATTTCAACGAAGCGCGTTTTCATTGAGTTCGGAGCTGCGTTTTTGGTTTCGCAGGTATACGTGAACGGAACGCTCGCCGGCACGCATCAAGGAGGATACACCGGATTTTCGTACGATATCACGTCGCTGCTCAATGCCGGAGACAATGTAATAGCGGTTCGCGTGAACGGGTCATGGAACGCGCAGATCGCGCCGCGCGGAGGAGATCATAATTTTATCGGAGGCATGTACCGCGATGTTTATCTGGTCGTTACCGATCCTTTGCACGTGACCTGGTATGGGACCTTCGTGAGCACGCCGACGGCAACGGCGACCTCGGCCGCGGTTAACGTTAAAACCGAAATACGAAACGACGCGACAAGCGCGAAAAACTGTAAAGTGATATCCGTTGTGGTCGACGCATCCGGCAACGAAGTGACGCGGATAGAGTCAACCGCATCAATTCCCGCCGGAGTAGTGGACACGTTTGCGCAGACTACCCCGGCAATCGCTAGTCCGCATTTGTGGAGCCCTCAAACGCCCGTTATGTACAAAGTATATACCGAGGTGTACGATGGCGCCGTTGTTGTTGACAATTTCGACTCTCCGCTTGGAATAAGAACCGTGAAATGGGACAAGGATAACGGCTTTTTCCTGAACGGCCAGCACCTCTGGCTCCATGGCGCCAATGTCCACCAGGACCACGCGGGCTGGGGAGACGCGACCGCCGCGAGCGGGTCGTTCCGTGATGTGAAGTTGATCAAGGATTGCGGCATGAATTTCATCCGGGGATCGCATTACCCGCATAATCCGGCGTTTTCCGACGCATGCGACAATTTAGGGATTTGTTTATGGGAGGAAATGTGCTATTGGACATGCGGGGGTCCCGTATCGATCGAACCGCCGCCGAATTGGAACGCCAATGCCTATCCGATTAATTCCGGGGACGTGGCGCCTTTCGAAGCCAACGTAAAGCAACAACTCAGGGAGATGATACGGATCCATCGCAACCATCCGAGCGTCATTATATGGAGCATGGGAAACGAAGTGTTTTTCACCACCACGGCGACCATGGCAGCGGCAAAAAGCCTGGTTACCGCAATGGCCGCGATTTCGCATGCCGAGGATCCTACGAGAGCGGCGGGCATGGGCGGCGCTCAGCGTCAAGGGTTTGACGCCCTTACGGATGTGGCGGGATATAATGGCGACGGGGCTTCAAAATATCTTAACCCGGGTTTCCCGAGCATCGTGGCCGAATACGGAAGTTGCAAGGAAAACCGGCCGGGAAATTATGACGCCTGCTGGGGCGGCGACCTCCAGACCCAGAACGACGATGCCGTGCAATATGCCTGGCGGGCGGGCGTCGCGCTCTGGTGCGGCATACATCATGGCAGCAACGTCAACCTCGGTCACGAGGGCATGATCGATCATGCCCTCG
>Ga0224523_1000013_pt1 | contig 127462 bp, 110 predicted proteins | sample CFST50metaG_FD_182732 | JGI IMG/M metagenome (GOLD analysis project Ga0224523, IMG submission 182732) | Peat soil microbial communities from Stordalen Mire, Sweden - C.F.S.T50 | ecosystem: Environmental > Terrestrial > Soil > Wetlands > Peat | place: Sweden: Norrbotten County, Stordalen Mire... | reverse complement strand
CCATAACAGATGTCTCCAAGGCCGATTCGCTCATAAAAGCGCAGGACATGGGCTTGCTTTGCATGAAATACCACTTGTCAAAACTCTACTATAAGTTGTTTTTAACTTTGCTCACGGATTCAGGTAAGTAATTACTATGAAATTGAATATAAAGGTGATTCCTTGCCAGTTATACAAAAAAAATAGCCTCCAAAATCCAAAGGAACAATATACATGATCCACCGTCTCGTAAATCAAATTTTCATCATAATATTTTCTTTAACGGCCATAGGGTTTTCCCAAGTCAACCCCATCACGGGCCAGGCCGCATATTCCCTTTCGCTATTGCCGGGTATTGTTTTACAGTACAGCGGAGACATGGCGCTTAAGGCTAATACCCGCAATGACCAAAAAAAAATAGGCACAAAGGGACTTGGGTAGGGAAGGAAGGAGACGGAAATTAGAAATTGCGAATTAAGAATTAAAAAGAATGAGAAAATTCAGGAAAAAAACTTCCTAAGTAATGCTTGAATTTAAGATATGTAACTAACTATAACAAAGGTGCAAAAATTAATTTAAATTAAAATGGAATGGGGAGAATACAGAATGAATGATTATAGTGACTACATCGTTGTAGATCCGCAGATATGTTCCGGGAAACCGATATTGCGCGGTACACGTATCATGGTGAAGAACATTCTAGGAATGATGGCCGGAGGCTATAGCATCGAAAAGATACGCGAGACGTATCCTGAACTATGCACTGAAGCGATTCAGGCGGCATTAGAATATGCTTCAATAATAATAGATGAGGAACAGATAGTTGCTCATGGCTGATCGGGCGATGCGTCTTCTTTTTGATCAAAATGTTCCTGTAGCCTGTGTATCCTGGTTACGTGGGAAAATGCCGGATTGGAATATTGTGCATGTTAATGAGCTTGGTTTTAAGGGTAAGTCCGATAGTTTTTTGTTTAGCTGGGCACAGCAGAATGATACAATTATAATAACGTTTGATGAAGATTTTGCGGATTCCCGAATGCACCCATTGGGCGCGCACAAGGGGATAATCCGTTTACGTGTATGGCCGACAACGATAGAACAAACCCAAAAAGCATTGGAGTTTTTATTGGGGCGTGTTTCTCCGGAGCAATGGCACGATAGTCTGATTATTATTGACAATGCTAAAATACGTATCCGTAAAATGATGGATCAATAAAATGATAAAAGGGATAAACTTTATAGTTGAAAATCTGGTTTAGTCTTTAGGAAAGTAAACTACCGATAGCCTATCGGCAGTTTACTTTTATCTGTTTATGGAAATCCTAAACTATCCATCGGCTCCCATGACGCTCGACGCTTGATCTATTGAAACGTCTGAGGGGATTTTCATCCGCCATTCCGTATTGTCAACAGCTTCCTACGCTACGGCGATGGAAATCACTTTCCGGCTCATCGATTACCAATAAAGGGCGCATGCCCTTCCAAAATTACCTATTTTATTAATATTGTTCACAGCCAAAAAATATTTTAAACCTGGAGGTTCAAATGAAATCGAAACAATTTGTATTTGCCGCCCTGGCAATTCTTTGGATTTTCTTTATTATTGTCGATAGGGCCGCCTCGGCTATCGGGGGAATTGACCTTTTAAAGAACCGTAAACCATTGGGCTTTATCGGCACGGCCCTACGGAGCTGTAAAGGTCTTTCGATCTTTTTACTCATCGTTGCCAATGTAGCGCTGCTCATGCGGCCGTTTGACAAAACAAGCAACGACGATAATCCAAGTGGTTAAAAAATATTTGCGTTTTATAGTAATATTTACTATAATTTAGACGTATAAAATTTATGGAAAAGAGACCCGGATGCTTGTATGCATGACAAAGGATTTTGACCGTCTGTACAAAAAAGGTGGAATTATGAGGAACAATAACGGCCCCGGCGGCTTTGGCCTTTAACAACAGGGAAATCAGGGCCATACAGGAGGGGAATGGATCGCTCAAATTTATTATTCCGCATGACCTTGCCGCTGGCGCCGGAAACGCGCGGTTTGTTCTGTCAAAAGTGCAAGGAAGACTGATCCGCTCCTGGAGTATCGGCCTTGAAAAGGACGCGGTGCTACGTTCCGGAAGGCTCCCGTCGGGTATCTATTGCAGCTTTCTAACCGCGGGACCGAAACGGTATTTCGCCAAAGCGGTGGTTTATCCTTAGGAAACGGACCGTTTGAAAAGGTATGTAATACAAAATTGCGTTTATGATGAACGCGAAGCGCTAACAACGCAGGCTATTTCCTTCATGACCGCGCAGCCGTTTTCGGCGCGAAGGAGGTTGCCGGTTACGATGATGTCCGCGCCGGCGCTCAGCTTGTCCCGCGCGGTCGCCGCGTCGCGTATTCCGCCGCCCACGATAAGGGGAATATCGATGGTGGAGCGCACTTTTTGAATCATGGCGTCGGGAACCGGGTTGGGAGCGCCGCTGCCGGCTTCGAGGTATACCATGCTCATTCCCATGTACTGGGCGGCAAGCGCGTGGGCCGCGGCGATCATGGGTTTATTGCGGGGAAGCGGACGGGTGTTGCTCATGAATTCCACCGAGGTGACCGCGCCGGATTCCACCAGCATATAGGCGGTTGAGATGGGTTCCACGCCCGATTCCTTGATGAGCGGAGCGGCCTTGACATGTTCGCCGATCAGGTTGACGGGGTTACGGCCGGAAATGAGCGACAGAAACAGGATGGCGTCGGCATGACGCGACAATTGACTTGAGTCGCCGGGAAACAGGATAACGGGAATGGATACGGCTTTTTTAACGGTTCCCACAAAGCCGTCGAAATGGTTGGTGTGCATCAGGCTTCCGCCTATGAGAAGCGCGTCAACACCCGCCTCCTGCGCCAGACGGGCGATAGCGGCCGCCCGGCGGGGGGGAAAATCGTCGGGGTCGAGCAGCACCCAATAGCACGCGCGGCCCTTTTTCAGTTTTTCCCGAATAGCATTGAACACCGGTCCGCCGTTCATTTATCCCTCCGCCTTGGCCGCCAGCGCTTGTCTGGCCGCGTTCAGGGCTTCGTCGAGTTTTCCGGGGTCCTTGCAACCTGCCTGGGCGCGCACCGGGCTTCCGCCCCCGCTCCCGCCCGCCTTTTGCGCGGCTTCCTTGACTATTGCGCCGCAATTGACTCCCCCTTGCTTTACCGCCGCGGGTCCGGCGGAGGCGAAGAGCTGGGCCTTGCCGTCGATAAGCGCGCCAAGCGCCACGACGCAGCCGTGGCAATCGGGTGATTTGAGCCGGTCCGACACGGCGTCGGTGAGGGGGCCGAAGGCGTCCTTGGGATACGCGCCGAGATTCTTGACGACAAACGAGAATTTTCCCGTGTTTTTTCGAGCCTCTTCGAGGATCGCAGCGGCCTGGCCCGATACTTTTGCAAGGGAGCCGCGGGTGACTTCCCCTTCCAAATGCTTGACCGATTCCATCAATCCCGATACCCTTTTGACCAACGCGTCCTCCGGGGCTTTCAGCGTTTCGCAGAGCTCGAAAACGATGCGCTCGTTGCGGCGAAGCGCGTGCAGGGAATTGAGTCCGGTAACGGCCTCGATGCGCCGGATGCCGGCTGAAATGCCGGATTCGGAGGTGATGTGGAAAAGACCGATCTGGCCGGTCGAAAAGGTGTGCGTGCCGCCGCAGAGCTCCTTGCTTACCCCTCCCATGGCCACGACGCGAACCCGTTCGCCGTATTTTTCCCCGAACAGGGCCATGGCGCCCGCGCTTTTCGCCTTGTCCAAATCCTCCACCGTCGTGACAACGGGCAAATCGGCGAGGACCCATTCATTGACCTGCTGCTCAATGGCGTCCAATTCCGTTTTCGAAAGCGCCTTGAAGTGCGTGAAGTCGAAGCGCAGGGACGCGTGGTCCACCCGCGATCCCGCCTGCTGGATGTGTTCGCCCGCCGCCTTTCGCAGCGCCGCCTGTAAAAGATGCGTCGCCGAATGGTTTCTGCGCGTCGCCTTGCGGTTGTCATGGTGAACCCGCGCCATCATGGGCGAGGAGAAATCCTCCTTCGACGGGACGACGGGCGTCGTTATTTTATGGACGACGGCGTCGTTCCATTTGAACGTATCATCCACAATCATTTCGATTCCCTTGACCGACAGCAGCGTTCCGCGGTCTCCGGCCTGGCCGCCCGATTCGGCGTAGAAGGGCGTTTTGTCAAGTATGAAGAGATATTCGAAGGTTTTATTGCCCTCAACGCGAGGTATTTCCTTATACGAAGTCAGGTTGACCGCTGTTTTCTCGAAGTCGTACCCCACGAATTCGGTCCCGGACCCTGCGCGCACCTCAATCCACCCGTCGGGCGTCAACAGCGAGGCGTCGCCTTTTTTCGCCGCGTCACGGCCGCGTTCCTTTTGCTGTTCCATGAGGCCTTCGTAGGCTATTTCGTCAACGGTGTATCCCTTTTCCTGCGCCATGAGGCGCGTCAGATCCATGGGAAAGCCATAGGTGTCGTACAACGTGAACACCTCGGCGCCGGAGAGAACGGTCTTTCCTTTTTTGCGCGCCGATTCAAGCATGGCGCCGAATTTTTCAATGCCCTGCTCAAGGGTCTGGCCGAAGCGTTCTTCTTCGCTGCGGATGACTTTTTGACAATAATCCCTACGGGCGGTAATTTCGGGAAACGCCTGGCCCATGATGGAGATGACATCGGGCGCCAGGGTATATAAAAACGGCTCGGGAAATCCTAATTCGCGGCCGAATCGATAGGCCCTGCGCAGCAGCCTGCGCAGCACGTAGCCGCGGCCCTCATTGGAGGGAAACGCGCCGTCGGTAATGGCGAACACCAGCGAGCGTATATGGTCGGCGATGACGCGAAACGGCGTTCCTTCAGGCCCGGAGGAATATTTTTTTCCGCTCATGGACTCCAGGCGCGCGATAATGGGCCTGAAAAGATCCGTGTCGTAATTGGAGCCCACGTTTTGGATGACGGTCACGATTCGCTCGAATCCCATACCCGTATCGATGTTTTTCGTGGGAAGTTCGGTAAGGGTTCCATGAGCGGCACGATTGTTTTGCATGAACACGAGATTCCAAAGTTCGACGTATCTTCCGCAGCCGTCGCCGTTAACTGCGCAGGTATGGCCCGGTGCGTTTTCATTGATGCAGCGGCCCGGCCCCATATCCATATGGATTTCCGAGCACGGCCCGCACGGCCCCGTTTCGCCCATTTCCCAGAAATTGGATTTTTCGCCGAATTTGCCGATACGCTCGTGGCCGATGTCCGTGTGGTTTTTCCAAATCTCAATGGCCTCTTCATCGTTTTTATACACCGTGGCGTAGAGTTTGTCCTTGGGCAGGGCCCACACGCCGGTTAAAAGTTCCCAGGCCCAGGTAATGGCCTCTTTTTTATAATAATCGCCGAACGACCAGTTGCCCAGCATCTCGAAAAACGTGTGATGGTGGTGGTCGCGGCCGACCTCTTCGAGGTCGTTGTGCTTGCCCGAAACGCGCATGCATTTCTGCGAGTTGGCCGCCCGCTTGAGCCCGTCCTTGTTGTCGCCCAGGAAAATCGCCTTGAACTGGTTCATGCCCGCGTTGGTAAACAGCAGCGTGGGATCGTTCTGGGGAACGACCGGGGAGCTCGGCACGAAAACGTGCCCCTTGCTTTTAAAGAAATCGATGAATTCCTGACGAATGATATTCGATGATTTTGCCATGAGTGTTTACTTTTAAGCGCTTTCTATGTTAATACCGCCATCGGTTGCCGACAATTCGTGATCCGCGGAAAAGATTTCGATGATGAGCTTTTCCAATGATCCTTCTTTAGGTTATAAAATACTTTTCCAAGGAGACCATTGGGAGGAACTTTTTTGAGCTTTTTAACGTAGGGTATGATCAATGCGGTTGCTTGGCGGCGAAAAGCATATCTCCATCCCACGATTTTTTCCGCCGCGTTGCGCTTCTTTTTTTTAGCGTGTCTTTTCCATACGTGGCGATAAGCGTGTGCCGTTTAAATGACAGGATCGAGGAGTCGGGTTCGAAATATCCATAATACAGGATGTAGGAAGTCCAGGACCAATATTTATCGTTTGAGAGGAATGATTCGCGGTCTTCCTTCGGCACGGGCGGCGGGGAAGGAGCGTCTCCGAGCGCGCGGGTATCGTCCCGGACCAGATCAAGGATGAAAAGGCCGCCCCCCATGTTGACAAAAGCATAGAACCGCAAATCCGCGCTGAACGTTCCCGCCGCCGCGGATGAATCATCACGCTCGAATTTCGATATGGCCGGCTGTTTTTCCGATTCGCGCCAGTATCGGATGCCGTTGAGCGTCACCACCGAACCGGTTTCCCAAAATCCGAGGAGCACATACCCGTTGGATGAAAACCCCGCGCACTGCCATCGTTCATCGAGAACGATCCGTCCGAACGGTCGAGCGGCGCCCTTGGATTTTATTTCAAATACGGTTTGACCGAGCGACTGGTCATGGCATGGTATGTCCGGGGCCGTTATCGTGCATGAAAGCGTCGTAGCGATACCTTTAACAACGGAGGTGACCGTATGGGTTTTTGCCGCGGATAGCATGATCGTGAGCAGTGTTATGACGGTTAACGCATGCACTATTCGCCGTATCGTAAGCGCCGAGAAACGCGTCATGAATTTTTTATTTTTACAAATCCGTATTTACCTCCGGCAACGCCGGTTTTTTTATTCCCTTCAGCTTCTCCTTCAAGAGCGTTTCGATTTTTTTCATGGTGTCGGGATTTTGTTCGAGGAATTCCTTTGCTTTTTCCCTTCCCTGTCCTATACGCTCGCCCTCAAAGGAAAACCATGCGCCGCTTTTTTCGATAATGCCGTGCTCCGACGCCAGGTCCACGATGTCTCCCGACAAGGATATTCCTTTACCGTACATAATATCGAATTCCGCTTCCCTAAAGGGCGGCGCGACTTTGTTTTTAACCACCTTCGCCTTGGTCCTGTTGCCGACAACATTGTCGCCGTCCTTGATGGCCGCTATCCTGCGCACGTCGATGCGAACGGAAGCGTAGAATTTGAGCGCGTTTCCGCCCGTGGTGGTTTCGGGATTGCCGAACATGACGCCGATTTTCATGCGCAATTGGTTGATGAAAATGAGGCATGTCTTTGATTTAGAGAGGATGCCCGTAAGCTTGCGTAGCGCCTGCGACATGAGCCGCGCCTGGAGTCCCATGTGTGAGTCGCCCATTTCGCCTTCGATTTCCGCCGCGGGAACCAGGGCCGCGACGCTGTCGATGACGATGATGTCGACCGCGCCGCTACGAACGAGGGTGTCGGCTATTTCCAGGGCCTGTTCGCCGGTGTCGGGCTGGGATACCAGTAAATTATCGATGTCCACACCCAGATTTTTCGCGTAATTGGCGTCGAAGGCGTATTCCGCGTCGATGAGCACGGCAATGCCGCCCTGTTTCTGCGAATTGGCGATGGCGTGCAAGGCGAGCGTGGTCTTTCCCGACGACTCAGGACCGTAAATTTCAACGATTCTTCCTTTTGGCAGTCCGCCCACTCCCAGCGCATGGTCCAAAGAAACGGAACCCGTGGAAATCACCGGAATGTCCACGAGAAGGGAGTCCACTCCCAGCCGCATGATGGAACCTTTTCCATGCTGTTTTTCAATCTGGCCAACCGCCTGCTCAACCGCGGCGAGCTTGTTTTTAATATCGAGATCAATGTCGGGCTTTTTTGCCATAGCATAACTCCTCGTCGAAAGAAAGGATTTTCAGTTTTTCCGGTAACTAACCCGCTCGAAGGCGGATACGTTACCGTAGCCGGGAATTATCGACGCGTAGCGCGTAAATAATTCAGACACCATAACTAAAAAATATGAAATGGGAGGGGAAAGGGGGAGAAAAGAAATAAAATTGCGTAATTCCTGATTTTTTTTTAAAACCAAACATGCGCGGTCGCGTGCCAATCGCCGTCGCGATGGACCAGCGACCGGAATTTGCTTTTTCCAAGCGGTAATCCGTAAGGATCGAGAATTTCGAGTGTTTCGTCGGATAGCGGCATGAGGAAAAAATGATTTAGGCCCCTTTGATTTGCCGCAAGTATATTTAAAATATCCTCATTGACTATCCACTACTATGAAAATTTCGTTTGTCATGATAGACTTAAGGATGCCATGAAACGTAACGCCGTCGCATTGATCGTTCATCCGTACAAGGACGCGCTGCTTCCCCGCGCCGTGCTTGCGCAGCGGCTGAACGATTTCGCAAAAACCGTGGTGGATGCGGCGGGCGCAAGCCAAAACGTCAGGTTCAACCTCGTCATGCCGGCGTTTTTCCTGGAAATCCTCGATCCCCTGCTGCTTTTACAGCTCAGGGAAACCTCCAAGCGCGACCAGATCGAATGGCTCTTTACCGGTTATACCGAACCGTTCATTAGTTTTTCCACGCCCTGGCTCCTGGCGGAAAATTACAAATACGGCATGGAAATCTTTAGCGACCTTACCGGGGTCACGCCCTCGGGAGCGGCGTTGCCGTATTCGAACTGGGAACCTTCGGCCATCGACATCCTGCGAGGCGCGGGGATCAATTATTGTGTTTTGTCAAAGGCCCTGCTGCCTCCGCACTATCGTTCCTATCGCGGGTATTGGATAGCCGAGCACATGGGGTCGTCCATCGCCTTTTTTCCGGCGCACGCAGTGTCGGGGCCCTCGGCGGCGCCGCTTCTTGATTCCCTCGAAGTACTTTTCGCCGCCGACCCCCGGAAATCCCCTGCGGGCAAGATCATCTGCGTGGACCTGCTTTGCAATCTTGCCCAACCGTCAATTGACTCGCTTCAATCGATCACGGCCGCCATACGAGCGCTCGATACGATGCTGCTGTCGTATCAGCCCATGCGATGCTCGGAGTTTCTTTCGTCGCACTTCAACATGGGGCTGCAATTTCTTCCCCCCGGCCTCGTTTTCACGCGCGACGCCGGGGAGGCGGACCCTCTTTTTCTTAACCGCTTGCACGCGTACGACCAGGCGGGCATCATCCAGCGCAAACTTATGGACATCGCCGAAAACATAACCGCCCGCAAGGAAACCAAACAATTCGAAGCTCTGAAAAAAACGCTTTATTTCGTCCAGGACATCAACCGTTTTATTCCTTCACGGTCAAGCGGCTTCCTGCTGGCCGCCGACCGGCTCTGGTGCTTCGAAAAACTCATCGGTGTCGCGCGTACGCTGTACGAAAAGGACGACATCAAGGGCGGACATATCCGTATCGTCGATTTCCTGAAAAACGGGACGAAGACCCTTATCATGGAAAACAACACCGTGTCCCTGTTCATCGATTATAAAAACGGCGGGCAACTATTCGAAATCGATTTTAAAAGCAGGAATTTCAACGCGTGCTCCGCGCTTAACCCATGCAGACACGGTCTTCCCATGATCGTCGAATGTCCCCACTCAAAGACCGCGTTCGTCGACCATTGCATGCCGATTTATTCGGGAATAGGTGATTTTTTAAAATTACCGGACATGGAAATCGGCGATTTCGTTTCCGGGGATTTCGGCTACAAGGTAAAAAAAACCGGCGCCGGCATCAAGGCCGTATTGCAACGTAACGGGATGCTTGTTCAAGGCGATAAAAGCTGTCCGCTTAATCTGGAAAAAGTCCTGGGTCTTGAAAAGGATGCCGCGGAAATAACCTTCGTCTATCAATTGTCGAATCATTCGCTTACGCCTTACGCGCTGCGATTCGCCGTGGAAAGCACGTTCGTGTTGCCGGGAATAGGCGCCGGCATGGCCCGTATCACGCATGGTGAAAACACGGTTTCCGACCTTGGCGCTACGCAATTCGGATTGAACCAGGTTACCGAATGGACGCTCGACGATGCGTATAGCGGTGTGCGGATTCGCTTTAAAGTTCAAAAGCCGGTTGATGTCTGGTGCTTTCCCACGCCTGCCGCGCAGGAGTCGGAGGATCCTTCACAGGCAGTCACCATCGTGATGAACTCCGCCGTTGCTCTGGAGGGCAGCAAGGCCTGGACGCTCATGGGCACTATGGTTTTGAAGAAACTGCGGATTAAAAAGGACGTCGTTGATGCGATCTGAGGCATTGGATATTTCCATCGTCAGCCGCGGCTATGCGCTTCGGCTGATTTTAAGCGGGCCCTTTCATAATGAACAGGTCGGCGGCATCAAGGAAAAAATAGGCGGCCTGATTGATGACGGCAACCGCCACCTGATCGTAGACCTCGAAAACGTCGTAAGCGTCGGCGATGCCGTGGCGCCGATGTTCCTTTCCCTCGCGAATTTGATAAAAGGGAAAAACGGCGATATTAAATTCGTTTTTCGCAACGAAGCGGTCACCAAGGCTTTCGCTCCGTTCCGCAACCTTTTCAGCGTTTATCCCGACGATCTGGCCCTTTCAACCGGCGGTTTTTTCGGCGTCCTCAAACTGCGCCGCAAGCTGCTTTCCCGAAAGACCGGCGTACGGCTTTCACGGCCGGTCGCGCTGGTGCTGCTGCTTACCTTGGCGGGATGGTTCATTTCATTGGCGTTCATCATTCACCTTCAAAATCTGCGAATCCGGCAACAGGAGCGGGAGATGAGCTCATTGACTCAATGGAAACAGAAGGCGGACACGGAGCTCCAAAATCTCAGGGAACGAATCCGGCCCCTTCAACAACTCGGCATCCTCAAGGACACGGTGGAAATCCGCGGCCATGAATACTCCCGCCCATAGAACCGCGATACGCTTTGGAATCCTGTTCCATGGGAATAAAATTTGGATTTCCGAACTTGTCGGCATGGCGGGCGCGACGACGGTTCTCCTTTCATTATTCGCCGTTACCTTCCTCATTCTTGCCAACGAATCGATTATCCATAGGTACGATAAACGAATCCGGGAACTCCATGCGCAGCAATGGACCACCGACAACATGCTTGCCCGGCTCGCCTCCCAACAGCGCATCGGCGCGGCGATTAAAAAGGCTACCGGCGCCGCCATCGCCGGGCCCGTTTATTATCAATTGGTCGATTTAGTCTACAATAACAGCAAAACATTCGGTTACGACCCGCTGCTCGTTTTGGCGGTGATCCAGGTTGAAAGCGTTTTCAAACCCGACGCCCGGGGGCGCTTTAAAAATTTGAAACTAAGCGGGGCATTGGGCCTCATGCAGGTAAAACCCGAAACCGCTCGTGAAATCGCCGCGAATTTGGGAATCACCATCAAAACCGACGCCGATCTCTTTAAGCCCGATATCAATCTCGCCATTGGCGTTGCCTATCTTACAAAACTCATCAGCGCGTTCAAGAGTTTTAAATTGGGACTGTTGGCCTATAACCAAGGCCCCGGAGTAATACGGGAAAGCCTTCAGGCGAATTCCCCGCTTTCCATTGATTATTACCAGAGGGTGTTGAACAAGTACTATCTGTTGAAAAAATCGGTGGAACAAAACTGAATGTTGGAAGCGGCCATCAAATATTTTTATGCCTTCCTTTTTCTTATTACTGTTGAGGAGCAAAATCTTATGCATGAAAAAAAACATGACGATTTTTTCGACGAAACGTCGACGGGAATAAATCCGGAAAAAGAGCTGCTCATCATGCTTGATAAATATGACAAACCGGCCGCCGCGGCGGTTGAAGTCGGAGCAAAAGTTACGGGAACGATTCTATCGATCGCCAAACAGTACGCCTTCGTGGACATCAATGTCAAAAACGAGGCAATGATTAAAATCGAAGAACTTTCGGACACTTCCGGCGCAATGATTAAAAAACCCGGTGATCTTATTGAGGCGTATATCGTGTCCGTGGCCCGCGGCGAAATACTCCTGAGTACGGTCATGTCTAAAAAGGACGGCGGCCGTAGCGGGCTGAGCGAGCTGGTCACGGCCATGAAAAGCAGGGTCCCCGTGGAAGGCAAGGTAACGGGCGTGAACAAAGGCGGCTTCAACGTGCGCGTGCTCGGACAGAGGGCGTTTTGCCCCATATCGCAGATCGACCTCAAACGCGTTGAAGATCCCAACAAGTACCTCAATGCGTCATTACCCTTTGTCATTACACAGATAACCGAAGGCGGCAGGAATATCGTCGTGTCGCGGCTTCCGCTGCTTGAGGACGGCCTGAATTCCATCATCGAGGGCCTGCTGCTGGGCGTGGCTGAAAAAAAAACCTATACCGGAACCATAACGCGCATTACTCCGTTCGGGCTTTTCGTCGACCTTGGCGAAATCGAGGGTCTCGTGCATATTTCCGAAGTCGCCTGGGAGCGTACCTACGATTTGAACGAACAATTTTCCGCGGGCCAAAAGGTGACCTGCGTGGTGCGGGGCGTTGAAAAAAAGGACCCCCTGCGCAACTCAAAAATCTCCCTTTCAATCAAACACGTTACCGACGATCCATGGAACACGGTAGCTCAGCGGTTCAAGGCGGGGGAGACCGTGGACGGACGCATCACGAGGCTCGCCGCCTTCGGCGCCTTTGTTCAGCTCTGCCCCGGCATTGAAGGACTCATTCACGTATCCGAAATGAGCTGGGCGAAGAGAGTCGGGCACCCATCCGACATCGTCAAGGAAGGGCAGGCCGTCCGGGTTACCGTGCTGTCGATCGACGAGGTAAAAAAAACGATCTCGTGCAGCTTAAAGGACCTTGAATCCGATCCGTGGAAGGACATTACCCAAACCATGCCCGTAGGCTCCGTGAAAACGGGCACGGTGGCGCAGGAAACCAAATTCGGCTATTTCGTCGACCTCGCGGACGGGGTAACGGGGCTTTTGCCTTTTGCAAACGTTGCCCCGGAGAAAAAGGAAACGATTAAGGCGGGAGCGGCCCTTGAGGTGGTCATTGAATCCATCGATGAGGAGCGGCGGCGCATTTCCCTGTCATACGGAACCTTGGAGGCGAGGCACAACGCCGCTGAAGTCAAGGAATTCCTGAACGTGCAAGGCGGGGCCGCGCGGCAAAGCCCGTCGGAAACGGCGCTGGGGGCCGCGCTGAAAAAAGCAATGGAGAAAAAGCAATGACGAAATCGATGTTGGTCATCGGCGGCGCCGGATACATCGGCAGCCACGTGGTGAGGGAACTGCTGGACCGGAGCTACCGCGTTACCGTGTACGATAACCTCTCCAGCGGATGCAGGGAAAACCTTTTTCCCGAAGCGCGATTCGTACAAGGCGATATCGGACAATACGGTTTTTTGCGCGATACGATGCTTCAAGGCTTCGACGGCATCGTTCACCTCGCGGCGTTCAAGGCCGCCGGGGAATCCATGATCAAGCCGGAAAAATATTCCGTCAACAACATCACCGGAACGCTTAACATTTTAAACGCTGCGGCCGAAACGGGTATAAAAACCGTCGTGTTTTCCTCCTCCGCCGCGGTCTACGGCAATCCGGAGTATGTTCCGCTCGACGAGCGGCATCCCACGAACCCCATCAACTATTACGGATTTACAAAACTGGAAATCGAGCGGTTCCTCGAATGGTATGACCGGCTCAAAGGAGTCAAATACGCCGCGTTGCGTTATTTCAACGCCGCGGGCTATGACGTTCACGGCAGGATTTCAGGTCTTGAAAAGAACCCCGCCAACCTGCTTCCCGTCGTCATGGAGGTTGCCGCAGGCATGCGGGACTCGCTCTCGATTTTCGGCGATGATTACGACACCCCCGACGGTACGGGCGTGCGCGACTACGTTCATGTAAATGACCTCGCCGCCGCCCATGCGCTCGCCTTCGAATATTGCGCCGAAAAGGCCGAAAGCGTCACGCTTAATTTGGGGAGTGAAAGCGGCATCAGCGTCCAGGAAATGGTCGACGAAAGCCGGAGGATAACCAATCAACCCATCCCGGTAATTGTCACAGGCCGCCGCGCCGGCGATCCTTCAAAATTGGTTGCTTCGGCCGCGCTGGCCGAAAAAGTACTAGGTTGGAAAGCGCGTTTCAGCGATGTGAAAACCCTGGTGGAAAGCACCTGGAACGTTTATAAAAAGTATCGGCAATAAAGAAAAACGGGGCAAGGGTTTCACTCTATCTTGTCCCGTTTTTCACTCATAACATTCCGCTTCCGTTCCTCTTTATTAAGCCGTTATATTTATTTCCCCGCCTTTTTTCACGCCTCCCGCTTGCACTTCCTGCGCCTTGCGGGCTTCATTCGCCTTCGCCTGGGCTTGAGCTTTTTGCTGGTCCTGCTGCGCCGGATTCACTTTAGGTTTTTGCGCCACGTCGGTGCGTTCAGGCCGTACCGGCGCCGCGACGGTTTGTGTTTTCGCGACATTCATAGGGGCTCCTTTTTTTACATCCCCGCATCCTAGAGGGGATTAATAGGCGGCTTAGCCGCATGTCATAGATGCACTTCAGCTTATTAGTATAATCGGCAAAAAAAAATAAAACTTTAGGAATATTTTTCAATGCGTATGGGATGTATACGCTTTTTAAAAGTAGGAAAATACCGCTTCTTTTTCCCTTTTCCTTCTTGACATTCGTTTACCCGAATTCATATAATTCCTTTGTCGCTTTCCCTTGCTATTTAGAAGGGCGGTTTTGCCATGACAAGAAAAAAAATTATTGCGGCGTGCTTCATCACGCTGGCAAGCATTTTCAACCAATCGGCTTTTGGGCAGCTTCCCTCGGGAACCTCCTCCAGCATCTCACCCCCAACGCTCAACGCCAAACTGACCTTCGGGTTCAACTACGATTTACTGCGGCCGCCGACCGATGTTTCGTTCGATTACGCCAAGGCGTCCATAGATTTCAACTTTCCTTGGGAACAAAACGGGCTCATTCCCCGGAAGACCGCGTCCGATGTATGGTCGAAGATGTCGAATCAGATATCCCAGGACACTTCCAACGGGCAGCAATTCAGGCCGCAAGCTTCCGCGAAGCAATACGCGAACACCACCATTCGCGTCGATGTCCCTATGCTGGGGGGCGTGGCCTCATTTTCCAACATTGAAAACGTGTATTTGAATTATTCCAATGTTTTGGGCAACTCGACCGTTAAATTCGGTTACGACACCACCATGCATAGTTCGACCGGCGACCAAAGCGTGGCATTGTTCCTGCTCGGCACGGTCAACGTGCCGATCGAGGCGTCTCTAGGCTGGGAAACCATGACGTTCGGGTACGCTTATCAAGTCAACAAAGACCTCGTGATGGCCATGAACGTGCACCGCCACCTCTTTCATATCGACCTGCTTGCTAAAATGGACGCCGACCTTCTCGGCCATGTCAAGGTCAATCAGGTCGCCGACAGCGCCGGCGGCGGCGGCGGCATCGGCGCCTTGGGCGGAAGCTCCTTATCGCTGGAAAAAGACATCAACTATCCGCATCAGCGGCTCTTCGGGCAGGCGGGCGGCCATTATGAGGCCGAGGCATGGTCGTATACGCTCGGGCTGAAATTGTGGCGCTTTACGCTTACTTCACGGTTCGGCATCGACACAAAGGCGCGCGGAACCTTCACTGCGGACTATCGACTCCCTTCGGGGATCATCGATCCGCGGACCTTCCAGGTGTCATCCGACCTTCAGAACCCACAGAACATCATTTCGTCGGGGATTCTTAATGATTTACAACAAGGTAAAACCGACAGCGTCGTCTATACCACAAGCGAGGACGCCCGGTGGAAATTGCCTTCCGGGCATACGATAACCCTGGACCTCATCCGCGACAAGGTATCCCTTTCCTATACCAAGATTCTCGGCGATATTGAAATGTACCACGAGCACACCGAATCGTTGAGCACCGGCGGAACCAAAACCATGGTCGATCTGGACGTGGGGATAACCGTCGACAATATCATCTTGCTCAACGCCAAGCTCTATACCGCTTTCGTAAACATGGGAATGTTTACCATGGATATTCGCATCAACAACCAAAAGCACGTGCTCGGCAATGCATTTACCAACGCAAAACTCAACAAACTCAAGTGGGGTGACGCGGCAATGCTGCCCGTACTCAATTTCGGGGCGGCGCTCGGTGCGAAAACGCAATTATGTTTTGAAATAGATCTGTTGCCGCTGCCGGCGTTTAAAACGGGGGTAATGTATCATTTCTGACACGATTAACAGGATAAGAAACCGATGAACGGGATTAAAGCATAAGCGTTCGTTGAAGTCAGGTTGAAAGGAAAATTCCATGAAAGTATTACGTACACTTTCGCTTCTTGCGCTCTTGGGCATTTGGGGAGCATGGGCTCAACAATCGACCCCGTATCTATTGACGCAATTCCCCAAGGCCGCCATGCCCTCCACCATGCCCGATACCGTCGCGTGGACAGGCCTGGCCCGTCCCTTCTCCACCGCTCCCGATTCCGGCGTGATCTACTTCGACCGATCTCCCGGCGGTTCAAGAATCGAAAACTACCGCTACAAAATAAGTAAAATTTACGTGGATTCTCAGGTTAGTAGTATTGACGGCCAAGTCAATAGATCGGTCATTGTTCAAGATAATATCTATCTCCCCGGAATGCCGCCGCAACGCAGGATCATTTTCAAGCCCTCAGAGCAAACAAATATGGGGTATGGGCTGTTTTATTATATTGTAGGGTTTAAAACGAAGATCCTTGGAAAAGACACGTCCTTCACGTCCAATGAACTTGAAATGGTGGTTGAATCCCCCACGCCCGTCACGCTCAAGGCGCCGCTGGACACCATTACCGATCTTACGCCTACCTTTTCATGGGAACCTAATCCGGGCGTGCCGTATTACCATGTTATTCTTTCCGATGAGGCGCTGAATATCGACACGGTCAACGGCCAAATGAGCGTTCAAGGGCTCAGCGTGGCATGGCAGGCCATTACCCCGAATACGCAAATCGTTTACGGGGCGCCGGACCCCTCGGGAACTATTACCGCCGCTCCTCCGCCCATGTCGCCGGGAAAAACCTATTTCTGGGTGGTTCTCAACAACTATAAAAACAACATGCTGTACTCCTCTGCCAAGGTCGGGCTGCCGCTGAGTTTTACCATTAAGGGAAAACCGCTGGCGAAGGCGGTTAACATCACGCCGAAAAACGTCATTCTTACCTCCGATAAAGACAGCGTGGTCACGTTTAAATGGACCAATCTCGATCCGCTTGCCAACACGTATAAAATTTACCTTTACATCGCTTCCGGAATCCAGCAAGTCGATGCAAAGATGGTGGCGTGGTCTAGTGAGGTGACGACCGCCACGTTCGCGGGAAAAAACGGGATTATTGACGCATCAGACACCGCCGCTTTGACCATCAACGCCCATTCGGTGCTGTCGAAAAATCACTATACCTGGAAAGTCTTCGCCATCGACGACAAGGGCGCCAGCACCTCGGGAGACACCTCGAGTTTTGAATATACCGATCCGGCCACCGGCCGGCTTGTCCTGTATACGGAGGAAAAAATCACCAGCGCCACGGCGTTGCCGACCGGTACGGTAATAACCACGAACCTCTCCGCCGTGCCCGCGGTCCAGATGCAGGTCGATGTCGTCAATGGATCTCTCGAGGCCCCGCTCCTGTTTTATACCGACCTTAGCGGAAAACTCGACCGTGAACGGCCCAGAGGCGCTTACCGCATTACCGCCCTAAAGAGCGGATTCGAACCGCTCACCAAGACCATTACGCTTGATTCGGGAATGATCATAACCGACACGTTTTTCCTGAAGCGGCCCGATGCGACCGTGTTCGGCAAAGTGGTTGACAATACCAATATCGGAGTGAACGTCGCCACCGTATACGCCATTTCCGACCGTTATGATACCGTGGCGACTCAAACCGACGCGCTGGGCAGCTTTATCATAAACTGCTATGAAGGCGCCTGGCAAGTCTATGCGCAAAAAACCGGCTACGTAGCGTCGATTCCCAAACAGGCCAACGTGACCTATGGGCAAAGCTATTCCTTCGGCTCTATCGCCTTAACGCTCAATCCGTTTTCGGTGTCCGGGATCGTCAAAAACGAGAAAGGCGAACCGATACTGGGCGTGGACGTTAGAGTGCTGCGCGAAGGCGTCGTGATCGACGAAATGCCCTCGACTTCACAGACCGGAGCTTTTTCATTTTCCTTAAGCCCGGGCGTCTATACCATAACCGCCACGAAAATCGGTTTTGAAACCTTTAGCGGGCCGGCCAATGTTTCCAGCTCCATGCAAGTGCCGGTTTCCATGGCTTCGGGCGCGGCGATGATCAAAGGGTATGTCATCGGCGCCACGTGGATGGGCGGCAAGGTCGTGTACGCGCCGATAACCAACGCGAGTATGGCATTTACGGATACGTCCGTATCGCCCGCCAAAACCTATAGCGCCACGACCGACGCGACCTACGGCGATTTCGGGATAAGCGTCGCGGGCAATCACCTCTATGCCTCGACGGCCTCCGCCGTCGGGTTCGTCGCCAAAACGGAGCGGCTGCTGGAGTTGACAAAATCGGGAACCACCATGATCTACAACGACACCCTGCGAAGCCTCGGAATGATCACGGGAACGGTTATGGTGAGCGGAAAGGGCGACGCTATCGACAATGCAACGATTTCATTGCTCAATCCCGTTACCAATCAAGTGGCGGCTTCGGCAAAAAGCCAGGGCAACGGATATTTTGAAATCCGTAACGTGGGAGACGGCGCGTATTGCGTTAAAGCCGGCGTATCGGGTTTTGTCACGGATTCCATGAGGGCAAGCGATACCATCTATGTAAGCAGCGGGAGAACCGTGATCCAGGGAGCGACGAACGCGGACGGTTTGATTATTTTCATGAGCCCGGGCCAAAAATCGATTTCCTGGGTTGTTACCGGCGCAAACGGGGCAAGCGACTCCACGGCCATCATCAGCGTTCAATCGCCCTTGCAAAAGATCATCCGAAACGGTCAATCGCTTACCGGCGCGGGGTATGGAGAATATATCGTTTCAGTCAACGCGGCAGCGCCTTCAACCATCGATCTTGTCTATCATGTTTTTACCGTTCAACCGTCGGAAGCGTCCCATGTGGATAGCGTCCGATTGTCTGTTGTCAACGTAACGGACACAGTCCTCTCCATTCGTCAGGATTCAATCAGCGTCGGGCTGAGCGCTACGGCCCCGGATACGCTGGATTCGGCGCGGGTTTTTTACCGTGATATCTCCACGCCGGGTTTTTTTTCCGCGTCGCTTTCGGGCCGGGGTCTATCCTACGCGTTTTCCCTCCGTCCGCCTAAGGACGGAAGCACGATGAACTACTATTTTAAGGCCTATCGCGGCAAGGATATTTTCGGCGCTTCAAACGAGTCCTTCTATACGCATATCAGGCCAGATACTACGCGCTTGTCAAAATTGGAACTCATGCCGTCCTCGGGCGATACGCTCTTGCTGGGAGCGAAAAGCCTGCTGCGCGTCAAATTCCAGGGCTATTTCGGCTCCCTGTTCATTCCGGCGATACTCCGCGATACCACGGCTATCATCTGGAAGCTGCTCAATGCGCCGAAGGGAACCCGCTTCCTCGATTCAACGGGCGCCGAAGCCGTTCTGGCCACCGGAACCGATTCCTCGACCGCTCCGGTGCAGCTTAAGGTTCTTATCGATACCGTAAAACAGCGAATCGCGCCGCAATTGCCGGTTCCGGAAATAGCGCTTTTTTTCCATGTCTCCAGCAAACCATTAAACGCCGTTACGGTGCGAAGGATCGACGCGGGAAATCCCAATCCGATCACGACCTCCTCGCTCTCCATGGCGGAGTTCATCGCGGAAGGAAAGGACGCCTCGGGCAGGACGCTCACGATTTCGCCGCAATGGAGCCTTTCACCGGTCAACGCGGGTGCCATAACCGCCTTGGGAGTATTCAAACCCGCGCGGAGTTTCAGCGGAAACGTTCGAATTTACGCGCAGGCGAACGGATTAACCGGAGAGTACGGCGCGCAAGGCCAAAGCGAAAAACAATTCGGCCTTGAGGTCGACCATATCATCGCCGCGCGCGATAGGCCCGATACCGCCTCCAATCAGCGGGGCTGCATGGTCATCCTGCCCGACAGCGTGGTGGCCTCCGACAAAACGGGGTTGCTGCAAATAGCCATGCCGACGCTCGATAACCGTTTGCAGCTTACCTCCGGCGTTTCGACCGTGGTGGGCTCGGCGTTCGATATCACCGAAATAAACGGCGTCAATTTCGTATTTCGCCGGGGCGACAGCATCAGGCTGGTACTTGACATTCCTGATGCCGCGTTGAAAAACATATCGGGCGGCGGCGCGGTCCTCGGCATCGGTACATGGAGTAAAGACAGCCTGCAATGGAGAGCGCTCAAAAACTGCGTGGTCAATGAAGGGGCGAAAACCGTTTCAACGAATATAACGCACTTTTCGCGCTATGCCATTCTAGCCCAATCCAAGGATCTGACCAGTACTTTTTCGATTCTGCCGAATCCATTTTCGCCTGAAAAAAGGGCGTCGGAGTTCCCGTCCCTGGCCCTGCGGCTCGGCAACAACACTCCCAAGGGAACGTGTATATCGTTTTCGGCCGACGTCCTTGATAAATCGGTTGGCCAAATCAGGATCGCCATTTATACCGTTGTCGGCGAACAAGTCGCCAAGGTAATTTTCGACGGCGCCGACAAATTGACCGAGTATCACCTCTGGTGGGACGGGCGGACCACGGATCACGCGGGAACCGTATGGCCCAAACAGAGTCCCAAGGACTTCGTCATGTCGGGCAATGCACTGTGCCGCAACGGCAGATACTTCGTGACGCTTACCATCCGGAATTCCGGCGGCAAGGAAAAGAATTATATGAAACAGGTCGTATTGATAAAGTAGCGTAGTGGTTTGAAATTGTCAAAACGCGGAGGAATAACGTGAGAGCATTATTCTTGAAATCCATGGTCATCTGTCTGATCGCGTGTTCAATGCTTCCGGCGCAAGATACGGCGCATTCGAAAATTCGTATCGGCGTCCTGCATCTTGAATCCACGGGAATGGACGAAAGCGCGGTCGCCGCGATCAACGCCGATTTGGAAAAAATCCTCTCCGACATGGGTTTCTACAAGGTTTACCCGCAAAAGGACCTTGAAGTCGCCGTAGGCCAGACAAAGCAGAAGTTCCCGGCGCATTGCCGCGATCCCCGCTGCGTGACGGAAATCGGAAGCATGTTGGGATTAGACCGCATGATATTCGGAAGCATTGATAAAAAAAATAACGCCTTCGGCATCCGGATGACGCTCTTGGATATTCCCAGCAAGCAAATCGTTGAGAAGGTCGCCATGCAAGGGGAGGCCGGCGTCGGGGCGACGGACCTTCTGAAAGCGGTGGTCACGCGGCTGCATGGCCTTGAAACCGCGAGCGATAAAAAAGTGAGCGAATATTTCGGCCCGGAGGTTCATAATGAAAAGCAATTTTTATATTCATCGGGACTCTGCGTGGGCATTGGCCTTCTATGGGCGGCGATCAACGGCGGGCTGGGGGATTTTAATCTAAGCCGGCAGTTCGATACGGTTTCGCTGTCGCACATTTCCTCAAGCTCTCTGCAGATACCCTTTTTCGGAAGACCTTCGGCGCTCGGGGACGGATACATAGCGGCCTCCGACGACGCCTACGGAGTTCTCTATAATCCCGCCGCCATGGCGTGGCTGCCGCACGCGGAGATGGCCATGGGCTATCAGTACCGCTTCGCGATGATGAGCAATTTCATCGCGTCATACGCGAACAAGGCCACCCGGGAAATAGGGTTCGGCGAGTGCCTTCTGTATAGCGGAGATATTGACAAACTTCAGAGCGAAATGCACTTCATTTCCTCCTACGCGTATAAATTCAACGGCCGGTTTCTTTTTTTAAGGCCTTTCTCCCTCGGCGTGGCGCTTAAACTCAGCACCATTACCTCGCCCAAAAGCGATGACGCCACGGCAAGCCAGAAGACCTTCGGCGCGGGACTCGACATCGGTTTCATGACCGACTTCGCCGACAACATCCGCTTCGCCGCGGTGCTGAAGGACGCGCCGACGATCCAAAAAGTCAACAATACCACGACCGGTTTGCGTTACATCGAGTATGAACCCATGCTCCTTCAAATGGGCGGGACCTATCAGGCGAGCTATTCGACCTTTCTGATTTGTCAGGGTCAAATTCCCCTGTATTCGGACCAATTGTGGGCGTTTTCGGGAGGGGTCGAGCAGGAAATATTCCGCGTTTTCAAGGTGCGGCTTGGCGCAAAAAAACAGGCCTATTTCGACACGCCGTGGCAATTGACCTGCGGTTTCGGTTTGGACGTCAACACGGAATCCATCGCGGGCAAATACATCATGGTCGACGGCGCGTACGAATACAACACTCTCGATATTTTTCCCGTGGCAAATGTGTCGTTCAGGATAGGGTTTTAGAGAGTGACTGTCTACAAATCAATCACCAGCAGCGTAACGTCATCCTCGTAGGCCATCGTTATTCCGCAAAAGGCTTTCTGGCTAGCGAGGATGTATTCCACGGCCTGGGCCGCGGGCCGGTCGAGCGAAGAGATCGCCGCCTGCTCCAGGCGGGCGAGGTCGAACATTTCGTCGGATTTGTTTTTAGCCTCGGTCAGCCCGTCGGTATAGAGGACGAGGCGTTCCGCTCCCGGTTTGTAGGCGTAGCGTGTTTCCTTCAGCATCATGTCGGGGAATATGCCTAGGAAAAGTCCGTCAGCCTTGACATGAGCGCATTTTTTATTTGTTTTATCAAAAAACAGGGCCGGACAATGTCCCGCGGAGTTATAGCACAGCGTGTGATCGGCGGTGTCGAGTATCGCGTAAAAAATAGTGACGAAATTGTCGGTTTTGACTTCCGTGAGAAACGTACGGTTGATGATTTCGAGGGTTTTTTGCGGCGAGCGCTGGCTCAAGGCATGGGTTTTCAGCAGCACCTTGACCATGGACATGATGAGCGCCGAGGATATGCCGTGGCCCGACACGTCCGCCACCACGATGCCGTAGAGCGTTTCGGAAATTTTAAAAACATCGTAATAGTCCCCGCCCACCGCGTCCGCGGGAATGTATTTCGCAACGGCTGAAAAGCCCGTCCCAACAAGGTCCTGCGGCAGAAGTCCCTGCTGGATCGTGCGCGCATGGTCCAGATCGGCCCTGATTTTGGATTGCGCCACCTGCAACTCATGGTTGAGTTGTTTAAGTTGCTCGTTGGCCTTATGAAGTTCATTATTGGCTATTTCCAAGGCATTGAAAATCCGGATATTTTCCAGGATGATCCCCGCCTGATTGGATATCGCGGTAAGGGTCGTGATATCATCGCTGGTGACGGGGGCTTTGTGTGAGGCCCGGTCCATCCAAAGGGCGCCATCCACTTTAAAACAGGGGCACTGAATGCATGCTTTCCTTTTTTCATTCTCCGATGTTGCGTCGACGCACAGGCCCGATCCCGGAATACTCCAGCAATAGGGATTGTAACCGCCATGGACGGGGCAGGTCATTTTATCGCAGTTTTTTACTTCCCAGCATTTGCGGTTGGCCTTGCTTATGAGCGGGATTACCAGATAGGTTTCGGAGCGCAGAAGCGTAAAGAACGGATCAATATCCTTATCCGGGGCGTCGACCACGAGGTGCCTGTTCAAAAATATCGCGTCGGTAATCTCTCCGCCTTCAAAACCAAGAGGAATGGAAAAGTTTTTAACCTGCGATTCCGGCAGGCCTACCCATGAACGAGGCTTTAAACAAAAATTCGGCGTATCGATACTAAAGAGAATGATCCTGTCGAAATTGATGATTTCCTTGATGCCCAACAGAACGGTTTTAATGATCCCTTCCTGGTCGGTACATGAATACATTACCTTGGTCAACTCAAAAATAAGGGAATTATTCATGAGTTGGGCCTTGAGCTGGTCGTTTTGGGCCTGGAGGTCGTTTGTTTTATTGGTGGGCTTGAATAAATCCATACGAGAATTTATTATATAATTCCGGTTCGGCATTGAAAAGTAATTTAGCTAGGTAAATTTGACTTTTATACGTGAGAAGAACCATTTTTATACGATTAAGCGGCAATTGATGCCGTTTTTTTTATGGTTCAACGCACGATAACGGAGGTCGGCAATGGAAATCAAGTATAGCAAAAAAAAGCAGGAAATGAGAAAAGATCCCGTGTATGAATTCATTATGCGGGCCAAGGATGCTTTTGTCGCGCAAAGCAATTTCGTCATGGGCGCGACCGTTGCCGTCGTCCTTGTCCTGGGCGGAGTATTGATTTACAATTCCGTTAAAAAATCGGGTTACCAAAAAGCGCAGGAAGCTTTCGGCAAGGCTTTAATCGCCTACGAATCGGGCGCATCCTCCGCGGGCGGCGAGAATTTATATAAGGCCGTGGAGACGTTTAAGGCGGTTGTTGACAACAATAAAGGTACGCCCCAGGCGATTTACAGCGCGTATATTTTGGGGCATGTTTTTCTCAGGCAGCAGCGTTACGATGAGGCGATAACCTGGTTTAACGCCGCTCTGTCGAAAAACCCTCATACCGGATTCGTCGGGGCCGGCGCATACGAGGGTTTGGCCGATTGTTATGAGGCCAAGGGAAACCTTGATGAAGCGTTGAATTACTTAAAGAAAGCGCTCAATGACCAGCGTAATCGATACCGGGCGCCCGTTCTGGAATGGAAAATGGCCCTTATCAGTAAAGACTTGCGTAAGTTTGAAGACGCCAAAGGGATGTGCCAAAAACTTCTGTCCGATACGGCATCCTCGGCAACGGGCTATAAACAGAAAGCGGAAAACCTTCTTACCCAAATCCGCGTTCAGGAAAAATCATAACCCATCCGGATTCACCAATCGAAAAAGGAGATACGTAATGAAAATCCTTGTCATGGACGAATTAAAAAGCCGTAGGAGCACCATTGGAGAAGCGTTGGAAAAAAGCAAGCACAAAGTGATCCTCTGTTCGGGAAGTAGTGAATTCATCACCGCCTTGGAAGAGCAATCGCTGCAATGCATCTGTCTGGATTACGAAACGTGGCATCACGGAAGGTCAATCTACGGCTACCTTAAAATTCTTAAAAAATTCGAGGATGTACCGACCATTTTTTATAACACACCGGCCCATTTTTCAACATTGACCAACCGCGCAAAACACGAAAAAGACCAGATACTTCCCAAACCCGCTGATCCCAAGACGATTGTCGACTCCGTGACCCTTTGCATGTAGCGTTTTTTTGGCGCCTTTTGCCGTGAATGCAGTAGCCAAAAACATGTTTTTACGGTATGCTTTAGTACATGAACGTCATGTCTCAAAAAACGCTTATTTTCACGGATACCGACAGCGGCGGCGTTGTCCACGTAGCAAACATTAAAGGCGGGGTGGGCAAATCGACCATCGCCACCAACCTTGCCGCGGCCTTTTCGAAGCGCGGCCCGACCCTGCTCATTGATCTTGACGTTCAAGGAAGCGCCACGGTTGCGCTGGGGAAGGATCCTTCGCTCGCGCGGAAATCCTCGTGGGAACTCTTCCGAAAACGTTTTTCCCCGGACTGCGCGGGCGCCGGTTCCGCGCCCGGGTCGCTGTTTGCCGAAACGCGATCGCTTTTACATCGGTTCGAATCCGCGACGTTTTCCCGCGTCATCGGCAGCGGCGATGTGACCTCGCTTGCCCAGAAGGTTCATCCGAGTCTCGACCTGATCCCCGCCAATTCCGATTTGTTCAAACCCTTGCTTTTTTATCATCTGCGGAATTTCACCTATAATCTGGAATTGTGCCGTTCGTACTATACGTACATCGTTCTGGACACGCCTTCGGTATGGAACAAGCTGACCCGGCTGCTTTTTTCGGCAAGCAACCTGAATCTCATACCGGTAACGCTCAACGCCTTGTCCACGAAAAGCCTCAAAGAGTATCTGATCAATGTAAAAAACATGGCGAAGAAGAATCCGGGCATTCGAATACGAATCATTAAAAACGAAGTGTTCGGCCGGGAGGATTCAAAGGTCAAAGGCAAAACGCGCACGATGATCGAAAACCGTAAATTCCTCGAAAGCCTGTGCGAGCAGGCGTTTGTCAAATCGGAAAGCGGCGTATCGGTCCTTCCGCGATCCATCATGTTCGACCTGGAAATTCCCGAGTCGGCGATTATACGCGACGCGCAGGACGAGGGAAAATCGGTGCACCAGTATCATCAGTACAGCGCGGCCACGAAGTCTTTCGAAGAGCTGGCCAAGCGCGTACAGTATGTTCTTAACAGCCCGGTACGCAAGCGACGGAGCGGGTTGCGGGAAACGGCGGCCGCCGCGGCGCCATACGCGTCGCGGTTGGCCGCGGCGGCGATCGTACTCGCGCTGCTGGGGTTCAATTTTCCCGTGTCCAATACTCCGGCTCCCCGCCCAATCGCCCCGCAGCAGCTCGTCGAACCCTCCGATGGCGTTTTCACGCATACCGTCGGCGAGGGCGAATCCATCTATAAATGGGCAAAATGCGTCATCTGCCGGTATCGCGCGGTCGTTCCGCGCTACGATGAGGTCATCGATTACGTCAATGAAATCGTCGATATTCATAATAAAACACGAACGCCCGGCGAAGCGAAAATCGACAATCCCGACAATATCCCGCCGAATCTGCCCGTCGCGTTCTATCCGCCTTCTCAAATAGTCAATCAGCGGGAGAAGCAACTCGCGCCCGTGTACCGCTTTTTCATGGGCCTGGTCAAGGACTCGTGCAGTTATCTGACGGGTGATTGGTGCGAACGGGGCACCGGCGGCGGCCAGCCCCACTACGGCATTGACGTTGCCGGAAAACTGGGCACGCCCATCATAAGCCCCATCGACGGCATCGCCGTGCAGCACGAAAGCATTCAAGCCGGCCACATGCTGGGCGTTGTCAAGGACGGCACGGTCCTGTTTTTCGCGCACATGAGCGCCCGGTTTTTTGCAACGGGACAACTCGTCAGGAAAGACCAGGCCGTAGGGACTATCGGCGTTACCGGCCAAACCAGCGGCCCCCACGTACACGTGGGCTACGGCGTGAAAAGCATGTCGGGCGACGGAGTCAATTTCGGCAGAAGCTACTATAAATTGACCGACCCCAAGCTGTTCTTCTATCGGGAAGCCTACTTCGCCAATCTGAAGAGTAATTGAAAAAAATCCACGCGGCTTATGGAAGTAAAAATGAAAAGAGGCGGAACCACCGCCCGCCTCTTCCATTCCTTTCCTACGTGATACGAGGTTAGTCTACCTTCACTTCAATCGCCTTTGGTTTTGAAACCTCGGTTTTATGGAGCATCAACTCCAGTACGCCGTTATTGTATTTGGCCGCTACATGCTCGCTGCTCACGTTTTCCGGCAGCTTGAATGAACGACAGAACGCCCCATAGCTACGTTCGAAGTGATAGAACCGGTTTTTGTCCTTTTCGGTTTTTTCCTCCCGTTTCTCGCCGCTTATGGTAAGAACGCCGTTTTCGACTTCCACTTTGATATCTTTCTTGTCAAGTCCAGGCATATCGGCTACGATCTTAAAAGCGTCCTTTTCCTCCACGATGTCCACGCTCGGGAACGTGGTTTCGGCGAGGTCACGGTCCCACCTGCTGAAGAAACTCCCGTTCGTGTAATCATTTAAAATATCCGACAGGGTAGTTTCCATTGGCTGATATCTGATAAGTGCTGACATACGATCCTCCTTTAAAAGGTTTTTGTTTAGGTTTTTTTACAGACTGTTAATCACATCATCAACGGTATTCACCGTATTTAATACGATTTCCAGGTTCATCAAATCGTCATTACCAATCACCGTTTCTCTTTCAGGTCGCCCCGAAAGAAAGGGTATGTAATCGTGTTTTAAAATATCTTCAAGCTTTATTGATCTTTTGTCGATAACGTTTTTCTTTTCCTTGCTCTTTTCCATAATGTTCCTCCCTTTCAAGGAGTCCTGTTTATTTTTACGACCATATAAATTGCAAGGCCTGTGCCAATCTAAAAACGGCGTTTTTTAAAAGATTTTAAAGGGGGGAGAATGTCAGTGTTTCGGAATAAAGCGGAAGGTGAGTGTTGTGTTTAAAAATCAAACAAAAACTAATAAAGCAAAATATTAAATGGTTGGATTGGCCTGAGGCCGGTTATTGGAAACATTTCAGTCCCAAAGAGGTGATCGTACAATGCGGACAGTGTTGTAAAGAGCGCATACCTTCCCAAAATTTTCAACACTTTTACTCAGTATTAATGTCTCTTCATCTCTTCCCAAGCCTTATCCGATTCAATACAGCAGCCGGGTTTAAGAAATGACAGAGCATCAGTCCCCGAAAGATTTTCCAGAATAATCGATATGCCCCCTTCGTCTTGCCGCAAAGGCGTCATCGACCGAACGGCGCCTTCAAGACGCAGGCGTTTCGATAATTCCGGGAAATCAAATTCCATGACGATCGGTCCATTGCCGGTGATTTTTTCCTCGTCCGCCACGAAAAGTTGAAGCGTCGCCTCGCTGTTATTGAATTGCACCAGCATTCCCGACCCGGGCGCCTCCCGTGTTTCGTCGATAAGCGCAACCGGAATTGTCAACAACATTTTCCCCGGGTCGCATTGAATGCCGCGTACCGAATACACGAGAATGCCGGATGACTTCCCCTTGACTTGCGCAGGCGGCAACTTGATGGCGCAGCATTGAAGCGCCGCGGGCTCATACGTGGACTCGGCCACGAACACCTGCCAGCGGCTCGCGAGCGATTCGATGCGCTGGGCCAGGTTGACGTTATCGCCGATAATGGTGTATTCCATTCGGTCTTCTCCGCCCACGTTCCCTCCGGCGAATTCGCCGGTATTACATCCGATCCCCAGGTACAGCGGGGACTGCCCGGAGTTGTTCAGGCGGCAATCGAATTTCCAAATGGCGGTCTGCATTTCAACGCTTGCCCGAATGGCATTGACCTGCGCGTAGGCGTCGGGCAGCATGACGTTCCAAAACGCCATGATCATGTCGCCGCCGAACTTATGCAGGGTTCCCTTGTTGCGGGTAATGATTTCCGTGGTGATGCGGAAGTAACGGTTGAGCTTTTCAACCACCTCCACGGCGCTTAACCTTTCGGCGATTGCCGTAAAGCCGACGATATCGCAAAAAAACACCGTTCCGTTTTTCTTTTCCGCGCCGAGCTGCAGCGGTATGGTGCCGTCGATCACGCCTTCCACGACGTCCTTCGACAAGTAACGCGAGAGCTGGGCGCGCACATGCGTTTCCTTTTCGATTGCAACGAATAGATCGGCGTTTTTCAGGGCGATGGCGGCCTGGCCCGCGATACTGGTGAGCATGGAGAGGTCCTGGGAATTGAAGGTGCGCGTGTTGGATACGGTATCGATGCTGATGATGCCCAAGAGCTCGTCCTTGCAGATAAACGGCGCGCACATGAGCGATCTGATTGACAAATTGACTATCGATTGCCGCGCCGAAAAACGCCCGTCGGTTTGCGCATCGGATGAAAGAATGGACTGTTTTTTTTCCAGAACGGCGTTGATGATGGTACGGCTTATGGGAAAGTCTTCCTGCCCGCCCGGCGCCCGGTTGCGGCTGCGGCCGAACGCCGGCGCCAGTTCCTTGCCGGTTGAATCGCGAAGCATGATGAAGGCCCGGTCGGCTTGCGGGAACACGTCGAAGATGCTCTCCATTATTTTTTCAAGCAATGCTTCCGGCTTTGTCAATGCGCTGAGGTTGTTGGACACGGTAACCATGGCTTGGAGCCGTTGAACGGCCCCCTGCAAGTCCTCTTCGCCTAAAACTCCCGAACCTCCGGCCTCCAGGACGCTCCGGGAAGCGTCCATGGTGGCGCTCACCGTAGGAAATCGCGTTTCGGAGGTAAGGACCATGGAAAGTCCGCCCGCTCCGCCCGGTTTCGATAGCTCCCCAAAGGTCATCATGGCGCCGCTTGCGGCCTTTTTAAGGGCCAGCGGATCTTGTCCTTCGGAAACGAATTTCAACTTTGTGGAACAAATTTCGATGACGTCGCCCTCATAGAGCGGTTGGGGCACGAAGCGGTACAATGCCCGGCCGTTGATGGACGTCCCGTTCGCCGAGCCGCAGTCCATGACCACGAAATAATTATCCTTGGTCCGGATGAGCGCGTGATGACGGCTCACTTCACTGTCCGAAAGGCTTATCCCGTGTTCAATGGCTCTGCCGATCGGCGTTTCTCCGGTGAGCCGGATTATGTTACCCCGGCCGCCGCCCTCGATGATTTCCATGTAGGCCATAACGCCCTTTGTGTTATTTTTACCGTATATCCAATATACTGTTCGGATAATTACTTTACAAAAGCTTTCTTAAAAAAATGTACCTCGCCGATTTTACCCGCGCGGGATATGGTTTTTTTAGTTATATTATTTAATATCCGACGTTTCAAACGCTTGTTGCGGAAATAGGTTGGATCCGATCCATGAGGGATAATTTAAAAGGAGACGAGGAAATGATTATGAATTCCGGAATCACGAGAGTGACGACAATTTTTATCGGGATAATAATGATATGCGCTCTGGGGGTCTATCCTCAGCGTTATATGGAAAATCTCGGACGCGGACTCGTTGCCGTAAAAAAAGGCAGCGGTTATTTCCTGAGCTGGCGGCTTTTCGGCCTCGACCCGGCGGGCACCGGCTTCAACGTATATAAAGGGACGGCAAAACTCAATTCCACGCCTATTACCGACGCAACCGACTATACCGACAATTCCGGCGGCGCCGGGGATTATACGGTAAAGCCGGTCGTGGGAGGCGTTGAACTTGCGGCAAGCAAACCCGCGATGGTTCTCGATAATCCTTACGTAACTATTCCCATGCAGCCCCCATTCGACCATGCCCCTAATAAGGCGACCGTGGCTGATCTTGACGGCGATGGTGAATATGAAATAATAGTCAAGTGTGAGGCGAGTCCGGTTGATGTCGGGAAAAGCGGGGTCAGCGGCGAAATGCGGGTTGACGCTTATAAACTTAACGGTACGTTCATGTGGCGAATCAAGATGGGGAAAAATATCCGGGAAGGCTCCCATAATGAATGGATTTGCGCCTACGACCTTGATGGCGATGGGAAAGCCGAAGTGATGTTGAAAACAGCCGACGGGACGACCGACGCAAAGGGCAAGGTCATTGGAGACGCCAATGCCGACTACCGGACTTCCGACGGTACCGGCAATATTACAACGGGGCCTGAATTTATTACCGTATTTGACGGCGTAACCGGCGCCGCGCTCGCGACAACCGATTTTTCCCCGGCCAGGGGCGATATATCCACCTGGGGTGATGACAAAGGCAACCGGGGAAACCGGTTTCTTGGGACCATAGCCTATGTTGACGGAGTGCGGCCAAGCGCCGTCTTTTGCCGGGGTTACTATGCCAGAACCGCGCTAACGGCTTGGAACTGGAGAGACGGCAAGCTCACGAAAGCATGGATGTTCGACACGTATAATAATGCCGCGTTGAAAATCTATGAAGACGAGGGCAACCACTCGACCATGGTTGGCGACGTTGATGGAGACGGCAAAGACGAAATCGTCTACGGTTCCTGCACCATCGACCATGATGGAAAAGGCTTGTATGCCCTTGGCCTTGGTCATGGAGATGCCGGCATTTTAGGGGATATAGATCCCGACCGTCCCGGATTGGAGTATTTCGGGGTCCATGAGGAACGCAATGAAGGAAGACACATGCACGACGCCAAGACCGGGGCGATTATATGGCATATTACCGGCACCGGTGATAACGGACGGGGGCTTTGCTGCGATATCGATCCGCGCCATAAAGGATATGAGATGTGGGACGCCCTCGGCAAGACCATTTACGATGTTTCGGGCAAGTCCATCGCGAGCGAGTACCCGCCCTGTAACATGGCTGCATGGTGGGACGAAGACCTTCAGCGGGAACTCATTGATGAAAAAGCTTCATTGGTCAAATGGAATTATTCCAGTAATTCGACCAGCTCATTATTGAATGCCGCCTCCTATGGCTGCACGGGAGCGTCATCCAATCTCAATAAACCGGCGTTGATCGCGGATATTTTCGGGGACTGGCGGGAGGAAATCGTTGAAAGAAAATCCGATAACTCCGCGATGCTCATCTTTACAACGACTATCCCCACGACCAACCGCCTTTACACGCTGATGCAGGACCCGCAATACCGGGACCAGGTTTCCGGGCAGAATATCGCTTATCAGATGTCTTCAATGCCCAGCTTTTATTTAGGTGAAGGCATGGCGACCCCGCCTCGCCCGAACATTATAACCACCGGTAATACACGCATACTATCGGAGCCGAACGCCTCGCACCGTCTAATGGCAACCCCCATAATTAAAACCATAACGACGGTTTTAGGCGACCATTGGTTTCTTTGTCCCGCTTCCCTTGCGGGGAAAAGTAAAATCGTGACGATCTACGATCAATCCGGAAGGCTCGTAAAAAGAAGCACGGTCGTAAGTGACGTCATCAATCTTGAGAAAGACTTCGGCATAGCGAAGAAGATGTATATCGTCAAGGTAAGCGGGTTGGAATAGGGGCAGGGGTGATGGGGTGAGGTTGCATGAAAACTATTACGAAGTCTCATTTTACAAGCTTGTCTTGTAAAATGTGTAGGTTCGGTAGGCGAATTATGTACGCGTTTAGCGTGGATACTTACCCGTACAGAACCTTATCCATCTTGTGGGTTAGGGTTCGGTGATTCAAATGAAAAAAATCCATTCTTTTGCCTTCGAAGCTATAGTCTATTGTCTCCTGTTTGCAGCGGCCGCGATCTATATCGAAGGAAAGATCGTGCCGCAGTCATTGTATTATTGGAACCCCGTTTTATTTTTAAAAACCTTCGATTTTTTCCGCGAAATCGCGATACTTCCAGGGGGAATCACAACCTATGGGGATAATTTCCTTTTCCAGCTCACCGCGCTGCCCTGGCTGGGCACGCTGGCGATCGTCGCGGTTTCCTTTTTAATCGGCGTCTTTTCATTCAGGATCGTTGCCGAGATCACTCGCGTTCGCCTCGCTTTTTTCCTCGTTGTCCCGCTCTTTTTCGTGCTCTGCACCCTTAATCAATTCCGGGTCATTCCCTTGACAAAACTGCTGGCGGCGCTTGTCGTTGCGGATGTTTTTTTTCGCTTGCCGTCGAAAAAGGTTTTTATAAGGGTCTTGCTTTTTTCCGTTATCTCATGCGTCTATATGCTGACGATCTACCAGTTTTATTGGTTTTTCGTGGCGCTCTGCATGACCAATGAGATTCTTCGCCGCGAGGATCGATGGCGCGGGGCATTGTACGCGGCCATTGCGATGGTCATTCTGTTGATCGATTACCGGTATTTCTCCTACCTGCTGCATACGAAGGTCGAAGCCCCTCTTGCCGCCCTTGCCGGTTCAATCCAACACTGTTCAACTATTGAGGCGATCCTGTTGGCGGGTTTGGTTTTGCTTGCCGTTGCCGTGGCGTATAAAAAAAGAGCGATTTCAGGCATCATGCTCCTCCCGATTTTTATAATCGGTTATGTCGACCTTCGAACCTGGTTACCGAGTTCCAAGGCGCTCTTTTGCCTGCTTCTCGGCGCGCCGCTCGCAATCGAGCTTTTCTCTTCCTTGAAAATTTGGAAATCGATACGTCGGCCCGTCTGGACAAGAGCGGCGGCAATCGTTTTTTTGTCCCTTCTCGGAGCGCTGACAATAAGCCGTACCCGCAACGAATATTGGAGCTCAGTTTTTAAGCTCAATTTATTTTCCGCAAAGCAACAATGGTCCGATGTTTTACAAGAAACGAAAAAGCCGTCGCTCGCCTATGCTTCGCCCATATTCGTATCGCCGTTCATATTTGAAGCCCTTCATTATACGGGAAGGTTGCCCGACGACCTTTTCAAATACCGGCATCTTTATCCGCCTTATGCCGTGAATGTTACCCCGGAAGCCCTTCGTGAAGACATGGAGCAGGGGAAATACATGGTCAACCTTCAGCAGAACGCACGGGTATGCTTTGAACTCGGACTCATCAATTATGCGGAGCTCACGGCGTTCGATGTGTTGGAATATAGGGGTGATCTTCTTACATCCTTTCAACTCATCTCTCTCATATACCTGTTAAAGGGTAATTATGAGGCCAGTCGCCCATTCCTCGCCATGATACAACGGAATCTACTGTCAAGCGCATGGGCCGACCGCTACCTCGCCTATGTCGCCGACCCGAAACGGATGGAGGGCGACGGCTATTTGATGTCAATCAAATCGCGAATGCTTGTAACCGACGACCCCATCGATTCGCTTGCCAAACGGCCTCCTTTTTTCGAAATCGCGCATCGGCTCGTTGAGCATAATCCGGAAAACGTTATGGCGCGGGAATACCTTATGTCCTCATATTTGCTGAACGGACAAATCGCCAAAATCTATGGAACTTTTTTCCGGGGGGATAGCTCCGTCGCGCCGCTCGATACCTCCTCCGCGATCTCGCGCGTTTGTGAAGAGGCGGCGCTGATGTATCTGGAGGCTACAGGGCAAACGGCGTCACCCGGGGCCGCAAAGCGAATACACGAAACAACGATTCAGGATTTCAGGGAATACTCGGATTTCCTGCGAAATCGCGCCGCCGGTATTCCGGTGAACACCAGAGGGTATGCAAGGAAATTCGGCGCTACCTATTTTAATTATTACACATCCCTTTGTAACCAAAGGTAACCATGAACGCATACCGTCGATACGGCTCAATACTATTCGCGGCATGCCTGGCGGCCGCGCTTGTGGGAACGGGCATTTCGTGTACCCGGTTTGATGAAAGCTCCGCGCTCCCGGCGGGAATGCTTCCGACGATCCGTCCGGACTATTCAAACAGCGTCATTGCGCCCAATATAGCGCCCCTCAACTTTACTATAGCCGATTCCGGTGAACGATTCGCCGTGAAGATCAGCTCGATCAAAGGGCCGAACATTACCCTCCTGAGCTCATCGCCTGAAATCGCCATTCCTACGCGGAAATGGCATCGGCTCGTGGAACAAAACGCGGGAAACGAACTCAAATTCCGGATATTTATTCAACGAAATAAACGCTGGCAATCCTTTATCCCCATTACCGACACAATCGCCCCGCAGCGCATCGACCGCTATATCACCTACCGCATGACGTACCCGCAATTTTACATGAAGAACCGGTTGGAGATACGGCAGCGCGACCTGGAATCCTCAAAGGAAAGACTCATCATTTCCCCCAAGGACGGCTGTTTCAATTGCCACACTTTTTATAACCATTCCACCGATAAATTCCTGTTTCAAGCCCGATTTTACGGCAAAAACTACATGGTTCTCCATAATCAAGGGACAACTTCGCTTATAATGCCATGCCTCAGAAGACCGGGATCCGCGTATGCTTCCTGGCATCCCAACGGCAATCTAGTGGCGCTCCTCATGGATACGAAGGTGTCGGTGTTCCCATTCGTTGCCGGAAGAGGCGCCGAGGAAGTGCTTGAATATACGGATCTGGACGGCGATCTGGCGGTGTATAACATTCAGCGTAATACCTTATCGACAACCCTGGGCATTTCCCGCAAAGACAGGATGGAAACACAGCCCGCATGGTCTCCCGATGGTAAATTTCTCTATTTCGTAAGCTGCCCGGTGGTCTCTAAAAATGAGTTCATGAAAGTGCAATACGATCTCCAGCGCATCGGCTACGACGCGGTCCATGATGCCTGGGGCGAGGTGGAAACGCTGGTTTCGGCGAAGGAAACGGGCTTGGGATGCACGTTCCCGGCGGTATCGCCGGACGGCAAATATCTTCTTTTCTGCATGACCGACCGCGGATCGTTTTCAATCGTCCGGCAAGGCACGGATCTTTACCTGATGAATGTCGCCGATAAAACATATAAAAAACTGGAAATCAACAGCGATCAATCCGATTCCTATCATGCCTGGTCAAGCAACGGCAGATGGATCGTCTTTACTAGTAAACGAACCGACGGCATTTTCGGGAAGCTCTTCATCAGCTACTTCGATAATGAAGGCATCGCCCATAAGCCTTTTATTTTGCCGCAGCAGGACCCCCGCTTTTATGAAAATTTTACTAAAAGCTTTCAGCGGGCGGAATTTACCACCACGCCCTTCAAGGACCCCGCATATCTCAACGAAATTATTGATGATACCGGCAAAATCATTACCGCGTCATGCAAATAGGGGCGAATAATTATTCGCCCCTACCCTTTACTATTTTTACTATATTTACTATTTAAAACTCGTTGTTAAAACCGCCCTTGAAGAAGGTCTTTCATGCAACAGGCCGCGCGTTTTTATTTCCTGTATATCGCAGTTTCGGGCGCCTTGTCCGCCGCGTACCCATTGAGCCTGCCTCAGGCCCAGAATATGATGTTCTTTAAAAACCTCGATATCGTCATCGCGAATCAGGAATATTGCAAGAAGGACTATGAGCTTGCCGAAGCGAAATCCGTTTGGTATCCTTCGGTGGACGCCGACGGCGTCTTGAGCTATCAAAGTAAAAAAAATACGATATCATTGCCTATCAAAGCGCCCGGGTTTCCTTCCGGCCCTCTGGAAATGGGAGTCAACGACCGATCCGACCTGGGGCTCGACGTGAGTTGGCCCATCACGGCGGCCTTCGTCAATATATACAATGTCAAGTACAAGTCCATTGCCATGCAAGTCAAATCGGCGCAAAACGCGGCCCTCAAGAACCAGCTTTCGTTTAAATTAGGCGCGCTCTATTTCACCTGGGATTTTTCCTATAGCCTTATGGAAGTTCAAAAAAAGCTCGTCGCTCAATTTGAGGAAACCGTTACGCAATTAAAAAACCTGCAAGCGGGCGGCATGGTTTCAGCCTCCAAGGTTCTTGACGCACAAGCAAAACTCGAAAACGCCGGAGTACAGCTCTGCGCAGCCGAAAATCAAACGGATTCGCTGCGCACGGAACTGGCGAATTTCATTCAATGCCCGGATTCCGGAATTTCACCGGAAGCGTACGCCTTCTCCGTATCCGCCGACTCCATTGCCGCTATCGACACGCTTTCCCTCAACGGGTACCGGCCGGAACTCGCGGCATTGGACCTGGCGTCGGACCAATTGTCCGTGTTTATCGATATATTGTCCGGGCAAAAATATCCCAATCTGGTTTGGACCGCCGGTTATCATTATGGGAGACCGGAGCTCAATATGGGAAATGACCCCAAATACATGGGGTATGCGATGACCGCCCTGCAATTCAAGTTCAATCTCTACGATGCCGACAAAGTCACCTCGCAGCAGCGGCAGACGCAGCAGCAAATTGAAATCACAAAACGACAAAAACAGCAGCTTGTCAATTCGCTCAATAATTCCATAAAGTCGGCAAAACGGGAATTTTTCAGGGCTCAGCGCCAGAAAAAGGCCGCGCAACTTTCCATGGAAGCGTCCAGCGCGCTCTCCCGGGACGCCAAAAACTCATTCGATGCGGGCGTTACCACCGCACTTGATTACCTCGGCGCGATGACCGCCGAGGCAACGGCGCAATGCTCGGTCAAGCAAGCGCTTTTTATGGAAAAAATGGCGCTGTTGAAGGTTTATTTTGCGGTAGGAAAAGATTTGAAATATTGACTGCGCTGAAAACATTTCGTTTAATAATGAAAGAGATAGTACCTATGAAACTTACGTTATTTTCCGCAACGGTTGCACTACTTTTCTGCTTCGAATGCGAAACCGCGAAAAACAAGGATTTCATCGGCTCGGCAATCGTGGAATGCCAAACCTATCAGATCGCCACGACAAGTCAGGGCGCGATCCTTGCCGCCTACAAGGAGGAAGGCATGTCCGTCAGCGCGCATGAACTTGTCGCGCTGATCGATACGGTCCCGTTGATACTCAAACTCAATGAGCTCAATGCGGCGCAAGCCCAGCTTTCGCAGACTGTAGCCTCGAAAAAGGCGGAGGTGGCCTCTCAGGATTTTGACGTAAAGGGCGTGGAACGAGAGTATCGCCGCATTACGGACCTCGTGGATAAAGGCGCATTACCCTCTCAACAAAAGGACAATCTTCAGACGCAGGCCGACGCCGCTAAACTGCGGATCAAGGCCGGGCAGCTGACCCTGGAAAGTTTGTATAAACAGGAAAAGACGGTGCAGACACAGGAGGCGCAGCTTCGCGACCAGATAGACCGCTGCTATGTCAAGGCCCCTTGTAACGGCGTCATTTTAACCCGCTACAAAAACCCGGGTGAAGTCGCGCTGCCGGGAAACCCCATTTATGAAATCGGTAAATACGATACCATGGAAATCGATTTTTACGTTCCGCAGCCCATGCTTCCGCAATTTTCGCTGGGAAAAACCGTGCGCATACGAATAGACGATGCGGCGGAGACGCGTAAAAACAAGGAAATTTTTCTTATTGCCGTCATTTCATGGATAAGTAACGACGCTGAATTTTCCCCTAAAAACATCCAGACGCGCGAAAGCCGCAACGAGCTTGTGTTTAAAATAAGGGCCCTGGCGCCCAATAAGGACGGCCTTCTCAAAAGAGGCTTGCCGGTGGAAGTATGGAAATAGAACACGATTATCACGAACATTCCGTTTCCGTTTCCAATCTTTCTAAAAATTACGCGGGTGAGCACGCTCTTGCCGGTTTGAGCTTCTCCGTTGTGGCGGGCCGCCTGTTCGGCCTGATCGGCGCGGACGGCGCCGGAAAGACAACCCTGCTGCGCGTGCTGACGACCCTGTGCGATTTCGACGGCGGGTCGGCGAAGGTGCTGGGCAGGGACGTGGTGAAGGACTATCGGTATTTACGAACAAAAATCGGTTACATGCCGCAAAAATTTTCATTGTATCAGGATTTGAGCGTGCGCGAAAACATGCTCTTTTTCGCCGACATCTTTGGCGTGGATGCGGCCCACCGCAAGGAGCGCATGGAGCGTCTGCTATCATTCTCCCGCCTGGAGCCGTTTAAAAACAGGCGCGCCCGCGACCTGTCGGGAGGCATGAAGCAGAAACTGGCATTGTCCTGCGCGCTCATTCATACGCCCGACATCGTGTTTCTTGACGAGCCGACAACGGGCGTGGACCCGGTGTCGCGCAGGGAATTCTGGGAAATCCTCTTCGATTTGAAAAAACAGGGGACCACCGTCGTGGTATCGACCCCATACATGGAGGAAGCGCAGCAGTGCGAGGAGCTGCTCTTTCTGCATCACGGCAAGATCATCCGCCAAGGAACGCCGGAAAAACTACCGGCGGAGTATCCATTCCCGCTTTTTTCCGTGGAGGGCCAGGCCGAAGGGATACTTGCCTATCCGCAAAGCGGCAAAATGCCCGAAGGCATTGCGATGATCTATCCGTCGGAAGGGTCGCTGCACGTGGCGGCAAAAAAAAAGGATAGTAGTAGCGAGGACGTGTTATCGGCGGTAAAATCAGTACTTCCTGAGACGTTAATGATTAGAAAGATCGAACCTAAGATTGAAGATTTGTTTATTTATTTGCTGTCAAATGTTGCATGACGAAGTTCTTGGGATTTTGGGAAGGCATGGTCGTTTCCTCAAACAGGCAGGAGTGGATAAATAAATTGCGGATTTTATGCACATATCGTGAAACCAGCTCCGCTGGGTTTAGTATAGGGTAAAAGCAAAATGAACATCAAATATCTATGTATGCTTTTTATGTTTCCCTTCATTTCCCTGCAAGCCACGAAAAAACCTTGATTATATTTAATACAATGTATATATTAACGTATATACAAAGGGGGTTCTTATGATAACTGCGAAAGTATTTAAAAGCGGAAATAGTCAAGCGGTGAGATTACCCAAGGAATACCGGTTTGATGCTAAAGAAGTATCGGTCAACCGAATCGGTAATGTCTTGATGATGGTTCCCTTAGGAGACCCATGGTGCGTTTTTTCAGAAGGGCTTAAAGACATACGTGACGACTTTCCTGTTTCGATACCTAAATTGAAACATTCCTCGAGGATAGGTTTCAAGTGAAATACTTAATCGATACGAATATCCTTATTTTCCTTTGCAATTCCAAGTCGAAACCGCTAGAGCAAAAGTTCAAAACCCACAATCCAGAAGAATTTTCAGTTTCTTCCATCACCGTTGGTGAATTGATTTACGGGGTTAATAAAAGCCGACACAGAGACCGCAATCTTCAGGCAATACTCAAAATTTTATCTCCTTTTAAAATTATCGATTTTGATTCAAGCGATGGTTGGGAATATGGAGAAATACGGGCTGAGCTTGAAGTGAAAGGCGCCCTTATCGGCGGTAATGATATCATGATTTCCGCTCAAGCCAGGCGAAGAGGTTTAATCGTAATTACGAATAATATAAAGGAGTACAAACGGGTAGTTGGGCTTCAAGTTGAAGACTGGACTAAGTAATCAGACAACCAACGACAAAACAAATCCGGAAATATATCACAGCGGCCTTTTAGAATTACGTCAACATAAAGCTTTACTATGACCTTAACCATCGAAACCCACAACCTCACGAAAACCTTCGGGTCATTCACCGCCGTGGATCATATCAACGTGAGCGTGCGCTCGGGAGAGATATTCGGTTTTTTGGGCGCCAACGGCGCGGGGAAGACCACCGCGATCCGCATGCTGTGCGGGCTTTTGGAACCGACCTCCGGCTCGGGCCAGGTGGCGGGGTTCGACATCATGAAGGAAACCGCGAAAATCCGGGGCAACATCGGCTACATGTCGCAAAAGTTCTCGCTCTATTCCGACATGACCGTTCTGGACAACATGAAACTCTACGGCTCCCTTTACGGTTTGCACAAAGCCGCTCTTTCGGAGCGTATCGAGGAGCTGTCGCGGTTTTTGGACCTTCAAATGCTTCACAACCACGTTACCGGCGGACTTCCCTGGGGTTGGCAGCAGCGCCTCAGCCTCGCCTGCGCGAACCTGCACAAACCGCGCATCCTTTTTCTGGACGAACCCACGGGCTCCGTCGACCCGGTAAGCCGGAGGAACTTCTGGGACCTTATCCAGGAGCTTTCCAGCGCGGGGACCACCATTTTCGTCACGACCCATCATATGGACGAAGCGGAATACTGCCACCGGCTGTCCATCATGATTAACGGGAAAATCGCGGCCATCGACACCCCGAAAGCGCTCAAACGGCGCATGGAGTGTTCAACGTTGCACCAGGCTTTTTTAAAACTCGTGGAGGGCGCATAGTGAAATTGCAACGGCTATGGGCGGTGGTCCACAAGGAGTTCCGGCACATCGTGCGCGACTGGCAGACCCTCATCATCGTGCTGGCCATGCCCGTGGCGCTGATGTTTTTATACGGATACGCCCTTGATGTCAACATAAAGGACGTTCCGGTGATCGTCGAGGACCCCTCCCCTTCCCTTGAAAGCGCCGCCGTCATAAAAGCCATTGACAATAGCGAGCTTTTCAAGGTAACGGGCGTGGTGCGTGTTGCCGTTGAACCGCACGAGCTTTTCCGCGGCAAAGGCGTGAAGGCGGTCTTCAGGTTTCCCTACGATTTTGCCGCACGCCTTCGCCGGCCCCTCGACCCGCCGGCCATTCAGGTGCTCATTGATGGCTCCGACCAGAACACCGGCACCATCATTCGCAACGCCGTGGAGCCCTTTCTGCGGCAGGCGGTGCTTGAACTTTTGGGCAAAACCGTCCCTCCCGTCATCGAAGTGCAACAAACCGTCCTCTACAATCCCCAGCAGAAAAGCGCTCTCTTTTTCGTGCCGGGACTCATGGCAATGATCCTGATGATGATCTCGGCCCTTCTTACCGCCCTGGCGGTCACGCGCGAAAAGGAGCTTGGCACCATGGAACAACTCCTGGTCACACCGCTTTCGCCCGCAGTGATCATCGTCGGAAAGCTTCTGCCCTATATCATTCTTTCCGCCATAGACGGGTTACTTGTCCTGGGCGTGGGCGAAACCGTGTTCGGGGTGCGCGTGCGCGGAAGCATGCTGTTATTGACAGGAGCAAGTTTCATATATATTTTTACGGCCCTGGCCCTGGGTCTGCTGATGAGCACGATTGCCCGTAAGCAGGAACACGCCCTGCTCATGGTCCTGCCGATCACCATGCTTCCCACCATGCTCCTGTCGGGGTTCATTTTTCCCCTGGCAAGCCTGCCCGTGTGGCTTCAGGCGCTCTCCTCGATCGTGCCCGCCACCTATTTTCTACAGATTATCCGCGGGATTATCCTCAAGGGGGTCGGAGCGCAGGAGCTATGGAAGCCGCTTGCCGCGCTTTCGGGCATGGGCCTTTTACTCATGGCAATTTCAATAAAAAAATTCAAGGTGCGCCTATGAACCGGATCCGGACCATCATCTGGAAAGAGCTCAAACAACTCAAGGCCGACCCCATCATGAGCCGGCTTATCGTGGTGCCGGTTGTCCTCCAGATGTTCGTATTAGGGTATGCGATAACCACTGAGGTGAAAAACACCACCGTAACGATCATGGACAAAAGCGACACGCCGCGGAGCGCCGAGCTTACGCAGGCCATTGTTCACAACCCGCTCTTCCGGTATGTGGGGCCGTCTTCCTCGGAAGCGCGGGCCCGCGAAGCGCTGGACCGGGGAGCGGCGAAGATCGCGCTGGTCATCCCCGCGGAATTCGCCTCCGACCTGGGACGGGGCCTTGCCGCTCCGGTGGGCCTTTTTGTTGACGGCCAGGACGCAAACTCCTCCACGGTGGCGGCGGGATACGTCAATGCGATCATCATGGGGTGGAGCCTGGAGTATCTGAAAAGAAAACTGGGCGGCGCGGGCGGCCGGATCGAATCGCTGCTGCCCATCCGCGTCTACCCCGTTATCCTGTTCAACCCGATGCTCAAGTCAACCTGGTACATGGTGCCGGCGCTTGCCGTGATACTGGTCACCATGGTTACCGCCCTGCTCACCGGTTTTTCAATTGTCAAGGAGAAGGAGGCGGGAACCCTGGAGCAGCTCATGGTGACCCCGCTCATGCCCCTGCAGCTGGTGCTGGGAAAAGTCGCGCCGTTCATCGTCATCGGCCTGTTGGAGCTATGCGCGGTGCTGGCCTTCGCGACCCTGTGGTTCGGGATTCCTTTCAGGGGGAATTTTCTCACGCTCATGCTCTTCGGCCTTGTATACATGGCCTCGTCGCTGGGCATCGGCATCCTCACTTCAACGATCGCGCGAACCCCGCAACAGGTCCTGTTCCTGACGTTTTTCGTTATGCTGTTTTTCCTTCTGTTAAGCGGATTTTTCATTCCCATTGAAAACATGCCCCTCTGGGTGCAGCGGGTGACCTATGTCAATCCTCTTCGCTACTTTATGTTCGTCATCCGGGAAATATTCCTGAAGGGAAGCGGCTTGAAGGAGCTATGGCGCCAGGGCCTTGCCATGGCGGCAATCGGCGTGGTCATGTTTACGGCCGCGCTTGCGCTGTTTAACCGGAGGGTTTCGTGATCGGAGAGGCCCCCCCCCAGGAGGTAGGCAAAGCCTGACAGGGGATGGCCTATAATAATTTGTAGGTGGCTTCCTTGCGGTGCACCGCCCCGCTGTGCGTCAAAACGCTGGAATAGAGATGGAATTCGTCAACCGGCACGGTAGTGATTTTAAAGAGTCCGTTCATCGATAAAAAATCCGCTACTTTGCGAACAGGAGTTGTGTTGTCCAACCGGGCAACCGTGATATGCGCGGCGAATTTCCGGTCCTCCGGAGGGATTCCGGCGGCCTTCAGCGTATCCTCTATGGCGTTTTTCAACAGCATCATTTCGTCGTTTTTTTCTATTCCCACCCACAACACCGTCGGCCGGTTGCGCGGAGGGAAATGCCCGGTTCCCTTAAGCGTCAGATCGAACCGTGAAGCATTGACATCGGAGAGCGCGTAGGATATTTGAGAATATTGGTTATCGTCGACCTCGCCGATAAACCGCAGGGTCAGGTGCGACTGGTCCTTGGGGACCCATTTTGCTCCCGGAACGCCGAAGCAGATATTGGCGATATATTCCTTTACCTCGTCGGGGAGGTCAATGGCGACAAACAATCGATACATTAATAAAAACTCCTTGAGGAACCCTATCTCAAGTAACGGTGCGAACTGCGCCGCGCTCCACGTCACTTAAAATACAACATCGCTTCTTTATCCAAACACTCCTAATAAACGAAATGTAATTAATCGGCAAAACTTATTTTAAAATATGAAAAATTCGAAAAGTAAGTATTGATACTCCCCTTCTCCCCATGGGAGAAGGGGTAGGGGGATGAGGTCGAATAATTGCCTTGGAATCAACCTCACCCCGGCCTTCGGCCACCCCTCTCCTATAGGAGAGGGGTAATACTTTCAAAAAGTTACTATTGATTTCACTTCGAAAAATTTACCGGATTGTCCTTTCGTGAAAATAACTTTTTTAGGCACGGGCACCTCGCATGGCGTTCCTTCAATCGATTGCATGCTGTCGGCATATACGCGCTGCAAAAAAAGCGTTTGCCGCCTTTCATTGGAGGATCCCAAGCATCGCAGGACGCGCTCGTCGGTTCTTATTGAATACCGGGGAAAGCATGTGCTCATCGATGTTTCCGCTGATTTCCGGCAGCAGGCCTTGACCAATTGCATTCCAAAAATAGACGCGGTGCTCATCACCCATAAGCACTCCGACCATATAAACGGCATTCCCGACATTCGTTCATATACCCACTCAGGACCGCCTTTGCCCGTGTTCGGTTCCGCGGAGAGCATGGACGCGATACGGCGAACATTCGATTATGTTTTTTCGGATAAAACCTTTGTCGGAGGCGGCATTCCCCGAATTTCCCTACACGATGTCGATACGCCGTTTTCCCTATTTGACATACCGATTACGCCGCTGCCCATAGTTCACGGCAATTTAATCGGCTGTTTTGGGTATCGGATCGGAAATCTCGCCTATATTCCAGATATGAAATTCATGGATGAGGGTACGAAAAGTCTCCTACGAAACCTGGATTGTCTTATTTTAAACTGCCTGAGGGATGAGAGGGAGCATTCAACGCATTTGATTTTGGATCAAAGTATTGCTCTTGCTCGCGAACTTTCTCCCGCGAAATGTTATTTTATTCACATGTCACACGATATTCATTATGAAATAGACTCGAATCGATTGGATAATTGGATGGCATTTTCTTATGACGGGCTAGTAATCGAAAGAGTTGAATCGTTGAATCAAGGAAGAGAGAGTTGAATCGTTTATTAATTCAACAGTTCAACCTTTCTTTGTTCAACATTTCAACGATTTAACGGTTCAACATTCTTATTCCTATTACCTATGCAACAATACAAACAAGATTTCATTACCTTCATGGTTCGCTCGCAGGTGTTGACGTTTGGTGATTTTGTCACGAAGAGCGGCAGAAAAACGCCCTTTTTCATCAATACCGGGAATTATAAAACAGGCGAACAGATCGCACAGCTCGGCGATTTCTACGCGCAGGCTATTCTGTCGAACATCGGCAAGGATTTCGACGTTCTTTTCGGGCCTGCCTATAAAGGCATTCCCTTGGCGGTTGCCGCCACCATAGCACTTGCCACCAGGCACGGACTTTCAATTCCCTATTGTTTCAACCGAAAAGAAGCAAAGGATCATGGCGAAGGGGGAACGCTGATCGGTCACAAAATGACGGCCGGAGACCGCGTAGTCATTATCGACGATGTTGCTACGGCCGGAACTTCGGCGCGGGAGTCAATAGCCATGCTGAAAGCTATTGCCGCGGTGAGCTTTTCCGCGCTTGTGGTATCGGTAGACAGAATGGAGAGAGGCGCGGGAGAAAAAAGCGCGCTCGCGGAAATCAGGGATTCCTTCGGCATGAAAACCTTCGCTATCGTTACGCTTCAGGAGATCATTGATTTTTTGCATAATAAAAATATAGACGGCCGCGTAGTACTTGACGATGCAATAAAGAGTAAGATTGAAGAATATAGAAAAGAGTACGGATGTTGAATCGTTGAAGAGTTGAATCGTTTACCAGTTCAACATTTCTTGTTCAACAATTCAACGGTTCAACATTTTTATGAAACGCATTGACGAAAACCCGCCCGCTCGCCATCCGCAGCGGCCCATTAACGAAGCCCCGCTGTCATGGTGGATAGCCAAGGTAAAGCCGCGGCAGGAAAAGGCCATCGCTTTCGATTTTGTCAAACTGGAGATCGAATACTACCTTCCCCTGCTTACCAAGGTCACGCGGCGCAAAGACAACAACAAGCCCCGAAAGTCCATATTGCCGCTTTTCCCCGGGTATATAAGTTTTTGCTCCGAAAAAGGAGGGCTTCGTCAAGTGCTTGCCACCGGCAGGGCAGTCAATATTATAGAAATACGCCATCAAAAACGGTTCATTTCCGAATTATCTCAGATTTATGCGGCAATTGAACAGGGAATGTCATTGGAACCCTGTCTGGAAACTTATCCCGCCGGAACGAGGGTTCTGGTTATTTCAGGCCCCCTTCGCGGAATTAAAGGCGTCATTTCAAAAATCCACAATCAAAACAAACTCATTCTTTCCGTTGATGGTCTCGGGCAGGCCGCCATTTCGGTCGACAGTTCCCAGGTTAAACCCATCAATGAGGATGAGTGACAAGGGTTCGCTCTCACAAATCTCGCTAACGCATTGACCTCTCCATTATCGCTTGCGTTAAATCGGTCTATTTTATTAATAATCATATTGATATTGCACTTAAAAGGGATGTATTATTAAATAATTTATATGCACGGGCGCCAATTTTTAATCTTTTATGGAGCGACTCGTGGTAAGCGTGATGGTTTTAAATAAAAAGGACGGTTTTTTAAGGTACCGCCCACGGGGGATCGGTGCGCCCGACAGCCCTTCTAGGGAGAAGGTCCTGCCTGCCAAGCTGCTGCGCATGCAAGTGCTCGAAGCTCGAGTTGAGATTCCACCGCGAATGTGGTCGAATTTTGCGATATAAAAAATTATTCATCCTTGTCGCATGCATCGGCATTATTATAGCCGTTGGAATTTCCGCTTTCCGACACCTCGGCGCTTGGCTCGTCGTCACGGCCCCGCTTCCGCCGTCACTTGACGTGCTGTTCACCTTTTCCGGAGAGGATTCCAGGGTTGTTTACACGAAAGAAATACTTCCAAAGTACCCGAAGGCTCTCTGGTTTTTGAGCTATCAGACAAAGGGCATCAGGAACTCTCTTGTCAAGCAGGGATTCGACTCGTCGCTCATCGAGGTGGTGGATACCTGCGCAAACACGCGCTCGGAGGTAGGCTATCTTAAAAACCGGCTCGCTTCCTTGACATCGGCGCCTACGCCTAAAAGACGTATTGATGTCGGCATCGTCAGCAACTGGTATCAGATGAGAAGAATTCAGGTCATCATTAACAGAAAATTTCCGCATCGCGCGTATGCGTTTCATTACTTAACCGCGCAAACGGAAGACCCGGTTGTTTACCGGCAATGGTGGAAACAAAAGAACATTTTTAAACTTGTCTTTTCCGAATGGGGTAAAATCTTACTGTATTTACTGTAAACAATATAATTTTTTAAAGGACATTGTGCAATGTTGTTAAGCATCGTCATTCCCTGCTACAACGAACGAAAAACCATCCTCACGCTTTTGGAGCGCGTTCGCGCCGCGAAACTTCCTTCTGATGTTTCACGTGAAATCATCATTGTTGACGATTGCTCAAAGGACGGCACGCGCGATCTTTTGGCAAAGCTCAGCGGCCAGGACCTCAGCGTCGTCTATCATGCTAAAAACCAGGGCAAAGGAGCGGCGCTACGCACCGGATTCAAATCCGCCAAAGGAGACGTGGTGGTGGTCCAGGACGCGGATCTGGAGTATGACCCTGAGGAATACGAAAAACTGCTGCTCCCGATCATTGACGGACGCGCCGACGTCGTTTTCGGGTCGAGGTTTTTGACTACCCGTGAGCGCCGGGTCCTCTATTACACCCATTTTCTCGTCAACCGGATGCTCACCTTCATTTCGGACGTTTTCACCAACCTTAACTTGACCGATATGGAAACATGCTACAAAATGTTCCGTAAGGAAATTTTGGACAAAATAGCCATCCAGGAAGACCGCTTCGGCTTCGAGCCTGAAATCACCGCCAAGGTGTCGAAACTGAAATGCAGAATCTACGAGGTCGGCATTTCCTATTCCGGCAGAACATATGAAGAGGGAAAGAAAATCGGCTTTAAGGACGGTATCAGGGCCTTGTGGTGTATTGTAAAGTATAATATAGGTTCGAGGTAATGGGTGACTCGCCGGGGATCATTGCTGTGAAAATAAAACAATTGCCCCCTGATGAAGTCCCTTCCTTTTGCTGGGACCGTCGTTACACATCCGCGGCTGTTAAGGATTTACTGACAAAAGGCACGGATTCCCAACGTCATTCCACGCTGGCTTGGATTCTGCGGGAAGCGCCGATGGATGAAATTTGGAATTTCTGCACGCCTGCACAGGTTTTTGCTCAATTGCCCCACATCGAAAAAAACCTTGGTCGCAGAAAAGAGTTAATAAGATACATTTTAAGGACATGGCATGAATTGGGAAAATTCTAAAGTTCTTACGCCATTGAAAAAAGATTTTCTTATGTCTTTTTTCAAAATTGAAAAGAGCTTTTACCTCACCGGCGGCTCGGCCCTTGGAATTTTCTATTTGCAACACCGGTTTTCATATGACTTGGACTTATTTACCCAAAAGCCGATCAAATGGCACTTGTTGACAAATAATATCATATCAATTGCCGAGGCCATAGGCGCTCATTATCAAAACCTTTCCGAATCGCCTTTTTTCCATCGTTGTAAATTGACTCGAAACAATGAGACCGAGATCATCGATTTGGTGATGGAAAAAGTTCAACAAATCGATGAGAACAAAAAACGATTCGGCGAAATTATCGTCGACACTCTTAACGAAATCGGAATCAATAAACTATGCATGCTTTTAAGCCGGTCGGACCTCAAGGACATAATCGATCTTTATTTTATCGAGAAAGCCGGTTTTAACATAGAAGAACACATTGAAGACGCAAAAAGAAAAGAAGGCGGCTTTGATCCTGCAACAGTTTCCCATATTTTATCTCAGATTGAAATCAATGTAGCGCCTTTTTATCTTATTAGGGCTCTTTCCATCGAGAAGCTGACATTGTATATTGAAAATCTTAGAAGACGAATGGCGGAAATAGCTTTTCCGAACAGCGCGGGGTAATGGTTTGAGCCCGGCTCTTTAAAGAGCTTTCGGATATAAAAGAGCTGATGGCTCGCTCAAAAGTAAACAATGCAATCGTCAAAAAATATTTCAAGAAATACGGACAGGAGAAATATTACGAAGAAATCATCAAAGGATCCGGAAAAACCGGTTGATTTGGATCTCCATTGGGACCCGATCGCTCAGAAAATCGCGGAATCTTATACCTACACGAAAAGTTCTTCGGGGTTGCGCAGACTTGAGGATTATTTTGATTTTCTTGCGGATATAGAGCCCTCGCAAATGATGACAAAAGAGGAATTCACCGAAGTATCTAAGAGGAAGTTTGAGTTTTAAGAAAAGGAAAAAATATGCTCAATAATGCAACTATCCTGATTACTGGCGGAAGCGGTTCGTTCGGGAACAAATTTGTTGAGATGACTTTAAAAAAATATAATCCCAAAAAAATAATCATCTATTGCCGCGATGAAATGAAGCAATGGGAAATGGGCGGTAAATATCCTAACGATAATCGCATAAGGTTTTTCCTTGGCGATGTCAGAGACAAGGACAGACTTTTGCGTGCCTGTAATAATGTTGACTACATAATCCATGCTGCGGCGGGTAAAATCGTCCCAACCGCCGAATACAATCCCTTCGAATATATTAAAACCAATATCATTGGCGCAATGAACGTTATCGATTGCGCAATTGACAACAAGGTCAAACGTGTCATTGCGCTAAGCACTGACAAGGCATGCAATCCCGTTAACCTCTATGGCGCCACAAAACTATGCTCCGACAAATTATTTATTGCCGGCAACAGCTACTCAGGAGAACAAAACACACGTTTTGCCGTTGTTCGCTATGGCAATGTTATGGGCAGTCGCGGATCAATTATTCCGTTTTTCATGAAAATGGCGGAGACCGGCGAAATTCCAATTACCGATGAACGAATGACGCGATTTCTTATACCTTTAGAAACCGCGGTAGAAATGGTCTGGCATGCTTTACAAGATTGCAATGGAGGAGAAATTTACGTTAAAAAGTGCCCTTCAATGAAAGTTGTGGATATTGCAAAAACCATTTCGCCAAAAGCAAAACTTAAATTCATTGGCATCCGGCCTGGGGAAAAGCTGCATGAACAAATGATAAGCGTTGAGGATGCCCGAAACACATTGGAATTCGAGCATTATTTTAAAATTTATCCTGTGCTTGATCAAAGCTGTAAAGCCGACCCAGAATGCAATGGGAAAACATGCGCCGAAGGGTTCGCCTATTCATCCGATCTTAATGAAATATGGATGAAACCTGCGGAATTGGAATCGTTTTTAAAACAAGAATATTCCAGGAAGAAAAAATGATCCCTTACGGACGTCAATATATTGATGAGAGCGATAAAAATGCGATCCTCAACATCCTTGATTCGGATTATCTCACCTGCGGACCGGCTGTTGACGCCTTTGAAAAAGAGCTTTGCGCCCTCACTGGTGCAAAATATGCCGTGGCATGCGCAAACGGAACTGCGGCCTTGCACCTTGCGTGCATGGCCCTGGGGATTAAAAAAGGGGACCTCGGTATAACATCGCCGATTACCTTTCTTGCTTCTGCGAATTGCATTGAGTTTTGCGGCGGGTCGACGGATTTTATAGATATCGATTCCGATACGCTTTGTATTTCGGTTTCCGGCATTGAGAACTATTGTAAAAATGGCGGAAAGCCTGCCGTGATCATACCTGTTGATTTCGCGGGTGTTCCTGCCGATCTTCCCGCGATTTGGGATCTTGCGCGAACGTTCGGGTTTAAAGTTATCGAAGATGCCGCCCATGCATTGGGATCGACCTATACGCATGAGGGAAATACCTACCAATGCGGCTGTTGCGCGCATTCCGATTTGGCGATCTTTTCCTTCCATCCGGTAAAAACCATAACCACTGGCGAGGGCGGCGCAATCATGACCAATGACGAAGCGCTTGCCGAAAGACTTCGGTTATTTCGAAACCATGGCATGACAAAAGATCCTTATATCCTCACGAAAAACGATGGTCCCTGGTACTATGAAATGCACGAGCTGGGATATAATTATCGTATTACTGATTTACAATGCGCGCTTGGATTGTCGCAGTTAAAAAAATTATCACTATTTAAAAAACGTCGACAAGAAATTGTTCATAAGTATAGCGATGCATTTAAAGACAATCCAAAAATCTTAGTCCCTCCATGGCCAAACAACACCTCTCCATGCTTTCATATTTACACTGTGCAATTTAGAGATGAGCCTCAAACGCGAAAAAATGTGTATGAAATGCTAAAAACCAAAAACATTTTTACTCAAGTTCATTACATTCCGGTTTATTGGCAGCCGTATTATTACCATAAGTACAATTATCCTCTATGTAAATGCCCAAGCGCGGAAACATACTATTATAGTTGTTTGAGTTTACCCCTATATCCTGAATTAACCGACAGTGATACCAATTTAGTGATACGTTCGATTCAGAGTTTTTTCTCAAATATGTAATTCGGAGGAAAAATAAATGTCTAAATATGCAATGTTAGATATAATGATAGACGATATGAAAAAAGCGCCGGGACTCTATCGTCCAACAGAATTTTGGGATCAGGCTTTAGAAGAAATACTGAAAGATTTAAATGATTACGGAGTTGAACAATTTCGAAGCCATATTAGTGCGATAAGATATTATGTTCCAACCTATGCCTTTCCAAAATTCCTTTTGCAGCCGACTTTTATTAATTCACTATCTAATCTTCTTTCAGAGTCATGGGACAACAGATCGCGCCTTATTCTTAATTATTTTCTCTCCGGAGAAATGCAAGCCCAAAGTGATTATCGAGTATACCTTGCTGCAAACGCAGATGCTCCACCATATATAAATAACGCAAACGAAAGCCGGATAGGGAATCCAGTTGAACAATTTACTTTTGACGGGAAACGTTATAGCCGGTCATTTCTAAATTATTTATTAGGATTGACATTTTTAAAGCGTACATGCGATTGCTCTTTTGTAAAGACGGTATTGGAAATAGGTGGTGGGTATGGCACGCTTGGAGAAATACTCCTATCGGATAGTAGGAACAAATGCTTCTATATAAACGTAGATATACCTCCAACTAGCTTTATTTCAACGTATTATTTAAAGGAGCTTTTTGGAAATTCAAACATAGGTGATTACGCTCATTTAAAAAATCAATCGACTGTGGACATTGAGAAATTAATGAATAACTATAAAGCAATTGTATTATGTCCATGGCAATTACCCTATGTAAAAGGCACCATAGACTTATTCGTTAATTATATCTCATTTCAAGAAATGGAGCCTCATATTGTCGAAAATTATTTAAAATTGATATGTAACCTTTCTCCCAAGTATATTTTGATGAGAAATTTGCAAGAAGGGAAAAAAAAGAAAAATGACTCATCAACTTTTGGAGTTGTTATCAATCCTGTAAAAGGTGAAGATTACGACAAATTTTTGACTGGATATACACTAGTAGAAAAAAATACCGAGCCCTTCGGTTATAAAACAGTCGATAACTTTCATTCCGAAATACGCCTATACGCCAGAGTTGTATAATATTTAAACGAGGTGTGAATGAATATTGCAATAATTCCAGCTCGGGGCGGGAGCAAGCGGATTCCCCGGAAGAACATTCGAACATTTTGTGGAAAACCTATTCTCGCCTATTCTATTGAGGCTGCGCTTAAAAGCGGCTGTTTTAAAGAAGTAATGGTTTCGACCGACGATGAGGAAATTGCAGCAGAGGCAGAGAGGTTTGGGGCGCATGTCCCATTTATGCGCTCTCAAAAAACATCATCTGATTGCAGTAGCATTGTGGAAGTTTTGATTGAAGTTATTACTGAATATGAAAAGCAAAATATTTATTTTGACATTCTTTGTAGTATCATGGCTACCGCTCCATTTCTGACTGAAAAAATTATCCAAAAAGGCTATCAATTATTAATTAATTCGAAGGTAGATTCTGTTACGCCCGTAGTTCAGTACAGCTTTCCTATCCAAAGAGCTGTTCTTATCAAGGACGAAAGGCTCATAATACGCTGGCCTGAGAATTACTCTTTAAGAAGCCAAGATTGTGAGCCACATTACCATGAAGCCGGGCTATTTGATTTTGGTCGCGTCGATGCAATAAAAAAAGAAAAACGTCTTCCCTGTTCGCATGCTTCAGCTATTATCATTCCAGAGTCTATGGCCCAGGATGTCGACACCGAAGAGGATTGGAAACTTGCTGAATTCAAATATCAATATATTTCCGGTGACCGAGCATGAAAGTGTGCATTGATATGGAAGGGAAAGGGGATGCAACAGTAAGTAATCGACGGTTGATCAAAGATCAAAATAACAAACGGAGTCTTCTTTTTATTGCCAACGGAAATCGGACATTGGGTCTGGGGCATCTTTGTCGGTGTAGGTCTCTGGCTAAATGTTTTTTAATAAAAGGCAACTTTTCTATTTCTGTTATATCGCGTAATATCTCAATTGCCAAACAGATCTTTTCCGGTATTAAAGGCACCTTATTATTTGATTCCTGGAAAACGCTTAAGCAGCGGCAATTTGATATTATCGTTGCCGACATTCCAGGTTTATCCTTGTCCCAACAAAACAAAATAAAATCCTTTGCAAAATTATTCGTTTGCATCGACGATGAAGATCCAGGCCCGTTTTGCGCGGATGTTGTTGTTCGGCCAAATTTATTAAATATGCCAAAACCATCCTTTGTGTCGCAACAAGGGCTGTATTTGAAAGGAAACAAAAATATTATATTGGATCCGGCTTTTAATAAGGCACATCATTGGAATGGAAGAAATACCGGTGAGGCGAATTCAATTTTTATTTGTTTTGGCGGGAGTGATCCCTTCAACATTACTGCATATTGCGTCTCGCTTTTGATAAAAATGTCCTGCATGTTTCATGCTGAAATAATCGTTGGTACAGCATATAAAGAACTTGCCAAATTAAAACGTGCCATCGGCAAGGATGGTCGTTTTTCCTTGAGATGCAATGTCCCCAATATCGAAGCATTAATAGTAAAATCTGATTTTGCCATCATAAGTGGAGGAACCTTATTGTACGAGGCATGTTTTTTAGGCGTGCCATCTCTCGTTGTTAACCAAAATGCCGAACAGAATCAAGAAGCGTCAATTTTCGAGAAGGCAAAAGCAATTGTAAATGTCGGAATATTTAATTCAAAAGCGAAACATCTTTTTATTGGCTCTCTTAGCAAATTAATTGCCGACAACAATTTTCGTAACAGGTTATCAAAAAACTCACAATCTTTTTTATCCTCATTTGGCACCTTTAACATTGTGGATGCAATTGACAATTATTTTCTTAAAAAGACAATTTTTTGTAATCCATAAATTAACTTTGAACACTAACGGTTCCCTTTTTTAGACTGGGAGAATGTTTCAATGAAAACCGTATTGTTTATCAACCCACCGTCACTTCCTTTATCTTACGTCGAAAACATTCTGAGTTGCAAAATAGCCAAGAGAGACCAGATTATTGCGATGCCAATGGGACTGCTTTATTTATCCGCTCAGATCCTTCTTGAATGTGCAAATGTTGATGTTCGTATTGTTGATTTTTCAAAAATTATCAGTAATCTTTCCAATCAGAAGAATAGAACCCCTACAAGTTTTTCAGATGTTATTAATAAATCCTTTGATGCCGAGTTGGGATCCGATTTTTCACCGGTCTATATTGGAATTTCGATTTTGTTTTCGTCCGCCCATCATTCAAGTGGTCTGATTGCCGCAATTTGCAAACAAAGATGGCCAACAGCGCCGGTTGTAGTTGGAGGGATGCATGCAACAAATGCAGTGGAAGAAATGCTAAAATTCTCTGTTATTGATTATGTGTGTAGAGGAGAAGGTGAAACTATTATTGGTGATTTAACCCGGTCGATGTGCGATATTAGTTCTGATCCGGAAGACATTTATGGGATTGTAGGTCGGGGTAAAATGGCTAAAAATCCACAAAAATCTCTTTTCGAATTGACTCCTTTTGTAGAGGATCTTAATTCATTGCCTTTTCCAGCCTGGCATCTTTTAGATATGCCTAACTACCTTGAATCAACCTTCAATAGGGCCAGAAAAATTGGTGTTGATTCAAAGCGAAAGGGTGCTACGATCGTTTCCAGCCGCGGATGTCCCTTCCGTTGTACGTTTTGTTCAGGATGGACTGTGCATGGCAGAAAAGTGCGTTCACGGACTATAGAGAACATTATCGCCGAAATCGAACAGCTCGTTAAAAAATACGATATTAACCAATTATGTCCTGAAGATGATATGTTCACAAGTCGTAAGGGCGGCGTTCGCGATCTGGCAAACGCCGTACGGAAGTGTTTTGGTGATAAGCTGCATTTTCAGTTTCCATCCGGTTTATCGGTTGCGATGATGGATGAAGATGTTATGGATGCAATCATTGACCTTGGAGCAACGGTCATCAATCTTGCAATTGAGTCAGGTTCAAAATATGTTCAGAGCCAGTTAATAAAGAAAAATTGCGATCTGGATCGAGCGCGTTGGGTTGCACAGAGATTCCGAGAAAAATGCAAAGACAAAGATAGTGTAATTCGGGCATTTTTTATTTTAGGCTTCCCTGGTGAAACTAAATCGCTGATGGAAGAAAGCATCCGGTATGCTTCCGAACTTCCCATCGATTGGTGCGTTTTTGGAAGTGCAACTCCTCTTGTTGGTACGGAAATGTTTCAGAGGTGGCGAGATGATGGTGTCCTTGGGGATGATTATAATTGGGATGGGGCGATGTTTTCGGAGAGAACTTTCGACACGCCTGAAGCCAGCGCATCTGAGCTGATGGATATAGCATATGCTGCAAATATCAATGTCAATTTTTTCAACAGCTACAATATGCGAAATGGCCATTTTGATAGAGCCCAAATGATGTTTGAGGATATCTTACAGGCATATCCAGGACACCTGATTGCGCAATATTGTATAGGTCAAGCACATAAGAATGCTGGACGAAAGGCCGAGTATGAAAATGCTATGAATCGTTGCCATCAATTAATTGAAAACAAGCATCCGCTTACATTACATCATATTGTCAAATTCCATAGCCAAATGCCGGACTTACATCTTAGTGAGTTTGCTAAATCCATCAAAGAAGACTTCCATGAAATGTAGCACTCAGTTTTTTGTTCGCGTCGTTCATCAAGAGGTTCCATGCATGGACATACATAGTGCGTATTGATGGCAAAAGAATTCATCAACCGGAGAAAAACCGAACATTACTATTAAATAATGTGTATGCCATAAACAATTTTCAAATGATTGGCGACTTCCAATGCTGTCAAAAAACATTTCCGGATTAAAATTTCCTGATGAATTTATAGTCAGATTTTTTTTCAAAGAAGGATTAAATCTCAAACAAGGTCGAGCCATTGAAATGGGTTGCTCTAATGGAAACAACCTTCGCCTTTTTTATCATTTTGGTTGGAACGTAGAAGGAATAGATATTAATAAAGACGCAATAAACTCGGCCAACAAAGACTTTTCGATCGAACAAAAAGAATATAATCTCAACAACAGTTTTTTGTTTTCGCAATGTGAAATGAATAAGTTTTGCCAAGATTGGAAAGGAACTATTCCCTATGATGTACTCCTGTTTCCCGGCACGATTTACTACCTACACTCCGATCAAATTGAAAGCATGTTCAAACGCATTAGCAAATCAGGAATGATTGCTTCCGGAACTAAGTTTTTTTTCAGAATGCGAACACCCCAGGATTACCGTTGGGGTAGAGGTGAAAAGATATCTTCACGGTCATGGAAAATGAATATTACGGAAACAGGGGAACAAGACTGTACATTAACATTTTATTCTGAAATCGATTTCGTAGACCTGGTACGTAGCGCTCTCCCCTGCAATAAAATCAAAATCTTTCATTCAAATTTTGACAACCTGCAAAACGATTGTGCCATTTACAATTCAGATATTATCATCTGGTTTGAAATTAAATAATTGCCAAAGAGACAAAATATGCATATTGATAATTTTGAAATAGGTGAGAATAAAAAAACATTTATTGTTGCAGAACTTTCGGCAAATCATAATCAGAATTTTTCTATTGCAATTAATACGATCAAAGCCGCAAAAGAATCAGGGGCCGATGCAATAAAAATTCAAACCTATACAGCCGATACCATCACATTGGATTGCGATAATGATTTTTTTCAAATTAAGAATGGTACACTTTGGGATGGTACAACTCTTTACAAGCTATATAAGCAGGCGTATACTCCATGGGAATGGCATGAGGCATTAAGGGATGCCGCAAAAAAAGAAGGTCTTATATTTTTCTCCTCGCCTTTTGATTTTACAGCAGTTGATTTTCTGGAAAAATTGGGTGTTCCTGCCTATAAAGTTGCCGCATTTGAAATTACCGATATTCCGCTAATTGAATATATCGCATCAAAAGGAAAGCCTATTATCATTTCGACCGGGATTGCAACAATATCCGATATTCAGGATGCTATTGATGCTTGTAAAGGAAAAGGAAACGATCAAATCGTCATACTTAAATGCACTTCTTCTTATCCCGCTCCTACCGACGAAGCGAATTTATTAACTATGAAAAATATGGAACAAACCTTTGGCGTTCCAGTTGGCTTATCAGATCATAGTCTTGGAAATGAGGTGGCGCTTGCTGCTGTTGCATTAGGCGCAAAGATAATTGAGAAACATTTCATCTTAGATAAAAAACTAGGTGGACCCGATGCCGCCTTTTCCATGGACCCTTCCGAGTTTGGATCAATGGTTAAAAGCATTCGAACAATAGAAAAAGCTTTGGGTTCAATTACCTACCGATTATCTGACCGAGCAAAAGCCAGTCGTACTTTTTGCCGTTCATTATTTGTTGTGAAGGACATCGCAGCGGGAGAGTTGTTAACAAAAGACAACATAAAATCTATTCGTCCAGGGTTTGGCATCTTGCCGAAACATGGCGCTGAAGTGATTGGGAGGCAAGCTCGACACAACATTGCTAAGGGAACTCCGTTAAAGTGGGATTTAATTGACTGACCAATAAATAGTGTTTACGAGAAATATTTCAAGTTGTACATTAGGCATCTTAAAATCACTACAACCGCAGTATGAACGAATTCACTTGAGGAGTTTCTGTAGATGGGAAAAATTATCGGCATTATGCAACCCACCTATATCCCTTGGCTTGGTTATTTTGATTTAATTTGCAGAAGTGAATGCTTTGTATTTTTAAACGATGTTCAATTCGAAAAAAAAAGTTGGCAACAACGTAACCGGATAAAAACATCCAATGGAGAATTGCTTTTGTCCGTGCCTGTTTTAACAAAAGGTAAGTTGTCTCAGAAAATATATGAAACTCAAATTGATAATAATCAGCAATGGGCCAAATCACATCTTAAATCGATAGAATTTTCATATAAGAAAACCCCTTATTTTAATCTGTATTTTGATTTAATAAAAGAAATCTATTCGAAAAACTACGACAAGTTGGAAGACTTAACAATAGGAATTATAACGCTACTTGCTCATGAGCTCGGTCTAAGAGTTCCATTTCTGAAGGCATCAGAAATGGAGCTTTTAAACCACAAAGAAGGTCGAATTCTTGGCATTTGTAAAAACACCAATAGTTCAATACTCTATGACGCAAAGGGTGCTGAAGGCGTTATAGACTCGAATTATCTTTTAAAAGAAGGCGTTAATGTAATTTTTCAAGAATATCATCACCCACGATATTCTCAGCTCCATGGTGACTTTCTACCTAATATGTCCATTATTGACCTATTGTTTAACGAAGGCAAAAAAAGTCTGGAAATTATTCAATCCGGAAGCAAGCCGCTTAAGTAAGGAATATACTCGTTTCTATTCTTTTCCCATTTAAGGCCCCTTTTTAAGGAGATTGCATGAAAATCTACGCGACAAAGAAAGATGATTTGTATTCAAAGAAAATGGAGTTGCACTTAAATAATGTAAGCAAAAAAGTTCCCTTAAACTATTTGGTGAATAATTTTGCAAAGTATGCAAAGCGCCAGGAATTAACCAGATTTTTAGTAAGACATGAACTGTTTAAGAAAATATTGAACATAAAAGGGTCTATCCTTGAATGCGGTGTATTTTCCGGAAATGGTTTAATGTCATGGTCTCAACTATCTGCTATTTATGAACCGGTAGCATTTTTTAGAAAAATATATGGCTTTGATACATTCGGAGGATTCCCTAGTGTAAATAAAAAGGATTTGGAAGGCGAGCAAAAATTGGATTGGAAGAAAGGCGATGTGAAAGATGAATCGTATAGCGATTTACTCAATTGCATCAAACTTTTCGATATGAATAGATTTTTACCTCAATTTCCTAAAACATCTCTCATTAAAGGTGATTTCTGTAAAACAGGGCCTATTTTTCTTAAGGACAATCCCCATTTAATTATTGCCCTTTTGTATCTTGACTTTGATCTATATGATCCAACTCGAAAGGCATTAGAACTTTTTTTACCTCGAATGCCTAAGGGAAGTATTTTAGCGTTCGATGAAATCAATAACCCTCATTGGCCGGGTGAGACGCTTGCTTTCCTTGAGAATCTAAACATACGCAATGTCAGAATAGAAAAGTTCCCTTATGAGCCTAATATAGCATATATTGAGTTATAGTATTTCCTGGTTTTTATAAAAATGAGCCCCTTTGAGGTTGGATTTGATTGAGTGATTAACAACAATAAAACGGTTCTTGTTTTTCCGCAAACAAAACAAAATTATCATCTTCTTGCAGCATATCTACAAAATGTTACAGATTGGCTTAATTGTAAATTTATAAAAACCAATTTGTTCGGTTCTTTTTTTGATGGTAAGGAAGAATCTTATGAAGGCCTGCCTAAAAATTCAGAAGTAATTTCACCCTCATTTTTAAATGTTTCTCATCCACCTAAAACCGAATTAATGCGGCTCATCGAAACAGGGCGGAAGTCTAGTTTACTATGGAAATTTATTACCGATAGAAATCCTGCTGCAATTGTTGTCGGGGTTGACAATTATGGGATAGGCGGTTGGGTTACAGCAATTGCAAAAAAGAAAAACATTAAAACTATAGTGTGTCAAGAGGGAAATAGAAATTTAGTCGCAGTGAAAGACCCTTTAATAATTCATTTTAAAAGAAAAATACTTTCATTTTTATCAAAAATGTACGGGTACAATACATTTAATGCACCAAATTATGCGTCGGCTGATAGTGTATGCGTATGGGGTGAATTAGATAGAAAAATTGCTCTAAAAAACAGACATGGTAAAGGAGACATTTTCATTATAGGCCATCCATTCGCCTATCTCCGAAATGCGGTTTCTGGCTCTGCTGCAAATAAGTTGCTATTTTTAGATATTCCAGCATATGCATGGTCAAAAGGCGTTATTGATATACATAGTCTAAATAATTGGCGCAACGATTTTTCAAAAATAGTTGAAAAAAACGAAATTACCACGATTTGGAAATTACATCCACTTACACCGACAGATGAAATTAATAATATTAAAGCAATATGTAATAATAAAAAACATATTAAGCTAATTACTGAAGGTGCTGCTGAGCAATATTATAAGGAGATTTCCTTTTGCCTGACATTCCCATCGACTTCTATATATACAATATTATCCGCCGGGCTTCCTCTCATTATCATACTTGCAAAATTCCGGGGACTATCTAAGTTACTTTGGGATCCTATCAGGGAATTCAATGCTGGTATACAAATTTCAAAACCGGATGATTTAATAGAATCAATTAAAATTATTAAAAATAAAAAGTGGCAAAACAATTATTATAAATCTAGTTTGAAAGCTGCTGAATACGTTCTTGGGCCCTTGGATGGGAAAGTATCTCAACATTTTGCACAGACAATACAAACTATTCTTTTAAAACAAGGAAAATAATTATTATTAGTTGGGTGTTTAACGGCCTCGCTTCATTTGCATTACTGAAAAATGTGTTCTTTTATAAGAAGCGGCACTATAATTCTTCTGCTCAATACCATCCAGCAGATGGAAAAATGCGGGGAATAATGTGTCTATAACAAAAAAGTTTGGCAAGAATTCAAGTATCTATATTTTAAACAGTTTTCTTCAGAACGCAATATACGTTCTTTTTTTACCTATTTACACGCGATATCTGATCCCGTCCGAATATGGGATCGTTTCTTTAACAAGCACAATCGGATCATGGCTCGGAACTTTATTTTCATTTTCTCTAGACGCTGCTTTTTATCGTAAATATTTCAAGTATAAAGATCAGGAAAATGAATTAAAAATATTTCTCGGTACAATATTTATTGCGGTACTTTTATTAACGTTAATCGGGAGTGGTTTTCTTTTATATTTTGGACATTTTATTTTCAAGATAATTGCCAAAAATATACCTTTTTATCCATATTTTATTCTTGTTATTATTACCGCTGGGTTTCAGCCTTTCTTCAGTTTGTTCCAAACATTGTTGCAAATCCAGAACAAACCTTGGCACTATAGTTTTATAAGCATTTTTAGCTTATTGGGAAGAATAAGTCTCACGCTGTTATTCTTCACAAAAATCAAAACTATACCTGCTTGCGCTCCGCTTTTGGCAAACATGATAATAACAATAATCTGTACAATCTATGTCTTTTTAGCCTTCAGAAAGAGAATCACTTGGAGGATAAAAATTAATATTCTAAAGGATTCATTAGCATATTCACTTCCCGTTCTGCCTCATACAATGCTGGTAACAGCGAGGCCAATTATTGACAAGCTAATTTTAAATGCATTTGTTAGCATATCCGCGGTAGGTATTTTCAACATCGGATTTCAGTTTGGTTCCTTGATTTTCCTTATTCAAACCGGTTTTTCCAATGCCTATATTCCCCTGTTGTATAATTCAATGGAAGATGATAATAAGCAACAATTGCTTGAGCTTAGAAATATGGGAATTTTAATAAGTATGGTTTATTTAATTTCAGCGATTGGACTTTCTCTTTTCTCAAATGAAATCATCCATATTTTTACGGCTAAAACTTATGAACAAAGTCGAAACATTATATCCTTTGTCGCATTTGCTTATGCGATTTACGGAATTGGTAATATATTTACTAATACAATCACTTTTTACAATAAAGGGATGCGAATAATCCCTTTTGTTACCGCATTCAGCGTGTTACTTAGCGTAGCGTTAAATATTTATTTCGTTAAAAAACTAGGATTAAATGGTGCATGCTTCGCAATAGTGATCAATAATTTCATTGTAGCAATTTTGTTCGCCGTCATTTCGACGCATTTTGCCGGAATACGATGGCCGTTTTTAAAAATTACGGTATTAATTGGTTTTTCGATTTTAATTTTGGGCTCAATTCACGAATTCTTTACTTATTTTAATCATATTAATTTTATAGCGCTTATATTGTTCAAAGTAATTTTTTTGTTTATAACCATCGCCGGATTAAGCTCTATTGGATTGGGCAATCCTTTTATCTTTGTCAAATATATGAAAAAAATTCAAACACAGATGAAATAAACCTTGTTATAATGGCAGATTATTGCATTTTGAAAAAATCGTCACAAGGAATTTATTAAATTGAAAATAATAAAAAGTAATCGAATAGCAGAACTCGACGTTCTGCGTGGAATAGCGGCAGTGTCCGTCGTTTTATACCATTTTCAGATTTTTAATCTACCGCATCTTCAAATTATTGGCACACCATTCAAATATGGCTTTTATGGGGTGCATTTATTTTTTATGATAAGCGGGTTTGTTATTTTTATGACTCTCGAAAAAGCAAAGCGCCCATTAGATTTTGTCATATCCCGCTTTGCTCGTTTATTTCCCGCTTATTGGTTTGCAATCTGCTTGACGTTGTTTTTTATATTTATTCTGCCTAATCCACCAAGAGAATTAACTAACTATGATATATTATTTAATTTTACCATGCTACAAGAGTATTTCGGACATGGTAATGTCGATGGTTCTTATTGGAGCTTATCCTTTGAATTAGCGTTTTATCTCACCATTTTTATTCTTTTTTATTTCATACCAAGACGAAATATCGAATTGATAAGCATATCATGGTTATCATTTTATTTATTAATACTTATAGGAGAACACTTTGGGCTAAAATTGCCCAAATATTTAAATATTTTATTGCTTTCTCATTATGTTCAGTTGTTTATCGCCGGAATGATTTTTTATAAAATTAGATCAAACGGAGGAAATTTAAAAAAGCATTGTTTAATTTTCTTATGCTTATTTATTGGCTTTTTTATTGGGAAACCAATCGAGAGCGGTTTAATCTTCGGGCTGTTTTTTGCCATCTTCTATGCATTTGTTTATAATAAAATCAGATTTATTGTAATTAGGCCTTTGGTTTTTCTTGGTACGATTTCTTATAGTCTCTATCTAATTCATCATCAAATAGGCTTAAGGATCATGCCTTTATTCAATAATTCTATTTTGGGGTTTATTACATCCTTATTGGCGGTTTTTGCTTTAGCGACGATTATAAATATGACGATAGAACGACCTTGTCAGAAATTAATAAAGAATGTCTTTATAGGTAAAGTGAATCCAATAAAAGTTGAATCTGATTTGAAGGTTTCTTCGTTTACGAACAAATAGAATGCATGAAAAATCAACATCGCCCAATTAAAGCGCTCCATGTTTTAGGCAAACTATTTACAATAAATATGCCCGGAAAAAGCGATGAATGAATTTTCAGGCTCAATAATTACCTCAGTTTCAATATGATTTATTTTATAACCGAATGAGGTTAATATATTAACTATATTGGCGATATTTTCTTTTTTTTGACTATCATTTGAACCATGATTTTCTATAAAAAGCTGCGGTTTGATTTTATGTAAAGTATTTGTCATACCTTGCAAAACTTCCAACTCAAAACCTTCAACGTCTATTTTGACAAAATCTGGTACAGGGAGTTTTTGATCTGCTATTATGGAATCTAAAGAATCGATTTCAAACATTATCTCCAAAACATGGCTTTTGCCTTGAATAGACTTTTTGATTTCTTCATTAAAGCTTGCCTGTTGCGTAGCATCCGGATCAACCATAAAAGTCCTTGACTCTTTATGGCTTCCTACACCCTTCTGAATTATATTAACATTGTGTAAATTATTCAAAGAAAGATTATCCGCAATTGCATCACAATTTTGTTGAATGGGGTCAAAGGAAATTACATGGCCATTTGGCGCGGTTGCCTTAGCAAGAAATAGCGTAAATTCACCGAAATTTGCTCCTATATCGTATACTGTTTTATTTGAAAAATCCATAGATTTGAAAAATATTTCCTCTTTGTTTTGTTTCTTTAAAAAAAAAGCGAGAATGCCTATGCCTCCGCGACGTTTCATACCTTTTGCTAGGCCGTATTGTATTGTTGCCACACGTGTATTTAAAAAATAACGACCAATAAACGTCCTTTTTAGAAATAGCAGGAATTTAAAAAACATTACTGAACCTTTCTTATAATAACTTACAATAAAAATGCGATTCATTAATCGATATTATCCAATGCTCATTTTTAAAATATAAATTATTTAAGTCCCTATATTTAAGAAAGTACGTATGTTTTTAAAAAAACCAAAAGTTATTCTTTCAACTGTCCCCTGGTACAGCCTTTTTGGGGCCAATCTCACCTGTATACCCACAGGGCTTGCTTTTGTTGCCGGAGCGCTCGAGCATCTTGGGTATTCTGCCAGGATCATCAATCCGGACTCCCTAACATTCCAAGGATATTCTCAGGCCGAATCGTACAGCAACGAATCAGCATATGAGAAAAATCTCAGCGATCCTTCTTACTTTATATGGAAAGCTCTCGAACAATTTCTTCGGGAAAATCCATTCGACATTTTTGGCGTATCAGTGATGATAACCCAGTTTCCAACTGCACGAGTTCTTTCTCAAATTGCAAAAAAGATAAATCCAAATGCGGTTGTTATCTGGGGTGGCATCGGCGTCACAGTCAAACCTGAGTTGGCGTTTGATACGCATGATTCGGTTGTTGATTACGTTGTGCGTGGAGAGGGGGAACAGACAATTGTGAATCTCATCAAATGCCTTGAGGAAAATCGACCAGTCTGTAATGTCAATGGCATCTCGTATGTGAGCAGCAACGAAATAATCCACAATCCCGATGCGGAACCTATCCGACATCTTGATGATATTCCACATCCTGCTAAGCACCTCTATACCTCAATCAATGGCACTGCAAAGGCGCCGCCCTATTCGTACAGTCGTCTTTTTACCAGTCGGGGTTGCCCTTTTCAATGTACGTATTGCGATTCCAACAAGCTCTGGAGCCGTAAGGTGCGCAATCAATCGGCAGAATATATTGTTGAGGAAATCGAGTTGCTTAAAAAGCATTTTGGCGTGAAAATGATAGTGTTTGATGATGATACCTTTGCGCTTGATTCCAAGGCATGTGATCATCTGCTGGATTTGATGATTGCGCGTCGTTTGAATGTATCGTGGCGTTGTGAGACACGGGCAAACTTGGTGACGGAAAAACTATTGACAAAAATGAAGAGGGCGGGATGCAAATCCATTACACTCGGGGTTGAATCGGGTAACGAGGAGACGCTCAAGAAGATCAAGAAAGGGGTCACGAAAGACCAGATCCGGCGCGCTGCAAAGCTGATTAAACAGCAGGGAATCCTTTTAAATGGCTTTTTTATGTTCGGATTCCCTTGGGAAACCGAACAGGAGATGAAAAATACTCTCGATTTTATTTACGAGCTCGGGCCGAATGGGGAAGTCGGCGCGGTCATTTCATTCCTGATTCCATACCCTGGCACTAAACTTTACAATGATATAGTTGAGCAGGGATTGATGCCCGATATGCCGCTGCATTTAATGCATCATAGAAATCGGACGATTAAATTTACCCGGGATATTTCGCAGGAACGGTTCAACGAATTGACCGCAGAGATAGAAACTTCGGTCAATAAATATAACAGAACCATACGGTCGCGACTTATTCTGAAGAATCCGGCCTATTTCCTGCTGAACCTTCAACAGAGAGGGTATCTCAATCCTGAGTTATTGATTTCGGCTGCTTTTAACGGATTGAAGCGCATTTTTCGCTGATAATTTTTTACCATAAATAGTGAATATATGATAGCGACCACCTTCACATCACCAAAGACTTCTCGTAAACCAGAAGGTATCCTTGTTATTTCGTTAGACTTTGAACTTGCCTGGGGAGTTTGTGATTGTTTAGAGGGGTACGAGGAAAACATTTATGGAGTCAGAAAGGCGATCCCGGCCATTCTAGACCTTTTTGATGAATTCGATATTCATGCAACGTGGGCCGTTGTGGGCTTTCTATATTTCGAATCAAAAAATGAAATGCTTAAAAATCTTCCCTTGCACAAGCCTAATTATGTCAATAAAAGGTTGTCCACCTATGATTATATTTCCTCAATTGGAAACGACGAAAACAGTGATCCTTTGCATTTTGGGAAATCATTAATTGACCAAATCCTCAAACACAAGAACCAAGAGATCGCATCACATACATTTTCACATTATTATTGTCTTGAAAAAAACCAGAATATTGAAACTTTTAAAGAAGATCTGATAGCTGCTATAGACGTGGCAAAAAAACATGGAAACCCTGTAAAATCTCTTGTTTTGCCACGTAATCAGGTAAACTATAATTACCTTCAGATATGTCAAGAGCTTGGAATTACTACGTATCGCGGTAATGAACCATATTGGTTTTATGCTGCCCGAGAATCGGGTCAAGAGTCTCCACTCATAAGGGCTTTTCGGTTAATTGATAGCTATGTACCGTTAACCGGTAAAAATACTTATTCAATCAACGTAGTCGACGAAAAGGAACTAGTGGATATTCCTTCCAGTAGATTTCTTAGACCCTACTCTTCCAAACTAAAGATTTTGCAACCTTTAAAGCTTAAAAGAATCACATCTGGGATTCAAAAGGCTGCAAAATTAAGACAACTCTATCATCTCTGGTGGCATCCACATAATTTTGGAATCAATCTCAAAGAAAATATAAATTTCCTGCGTAATATCCTGGAGTATACCTCGTACATGCAAAATCATTATAGGCTAAAAAGCTGTTCAATGGGAGAAGCTACTGCATTATTGAAGGAGAAAATGTGAGTAAAATAAATTTTAACGATATTGATATAGAATCGCGAAGAACCGCAGTAACCGTCCATAACGAGACTGCTCCATTTTTTGTCGACCAATACTCTCAAGCTTATGTAAAACCTTATACAAGTTTTCTTTATGGTCGTCGACAGATAGACTATCGTTTTGAACAACTTTTATCGCTATTACCGAAGGATTCAAACATCATAGATATTGGATGTGGCACCGGAGAAAAAATGAAAATGCTTTCTTTGCGAGGTTTCAAAGTTACTGGAATTGAACCTTCAGAAAAAATGCGGACAATTGCATTAGCAAACAATTCCGGTTTAGCGGTTTTAAATGGATCAGTTCTTTCCGTGCCTTTTTCTACGGGAGTATTTGATATGGCTCTTTCAATCGAGGTGTTCCGATATCTTTCGTTAAGGGACAATCTTAAGGGATTTGCCGAAATTAACCGGATATTGAAGCCTAATGGGTATTTTTTTGGAACTTTTGTGAACCTTTTTGCTTTGGATTTATTTGCGATTCCTGTTGGATTTAACATACTTCAAAAGACGGTTTTAAGAAGATCTTTGCGCTGCCATACGGAATTTGAAACTCCATGGGGCCTGAGTAAAAAGCTGCGGGAGTGTGGTTTCCGCCGAATATGGACTTACGGAGGAATGTTTGCACCGCTTCGATTATTATTTAAAATTCATCAGGGATTGGGCAACGTTGCGGGTCGATGTATTGAACCATTCGACAAGAACCTTTGTAATGGCTTTTTGCGAAAAGCCTTTTCCGGGCACTTAATTGTTATTGCTCAAAAGTAAAGTTGCATTTGATATCCAACCATTATGAACCAACCGATTCGCGCATTACATGTCCTGGGGCAGCTCGAACATGGGGGGGTAGCTTCCTGGGTTCGTTGTTTGATGAAGGCCTTGCCGCGCGATAAAGTTGCCATTGACCTATGCTGCGATTACCGACTGACAACTGGTGCGTTGACGTCTGAATTTAAGCAGCTCGGCGCGAAAATTAATTGGGTTCCGCTTTCCTGGAATTTGTGGGACTACCAAAATCGATTGCGTCGTATTTTAATAGATGGCCGCTACCAAATAGTTCATGCACATAGAAGTTTCAACAGCGGCGCCACGCTTAGAGCTGCGGCCAAAGCAGGCGTTGCTGTTCGCATTGCCTATCACCATACACCGAATGATAATGTGGTTCCTTCACCGGGAAGAATGCTCTATTCGATGGTCCTGCGCTATTGGATGTTGAAATTTGCTACGCATATCTGGGGGTGCTCAGAGACTGCGTTAAAAGCCAATTATGGTCCCCAATGGCGCACGCGAGACACTCGATTAGATATTGTTTATGGAGCAGTTCAATGTTTAAAGACGCGTTTAGATGCTCGCATGGCAATTCGAAATGAATTTGGAATACCCGGCAATGCGTTTGTTGTAGGTTTTATCGGACGGGTTACTTGGCCAAAAAATCCAGAGGGTGCGATGCGGATATGTTTACGGCTTTTGGAATTGGGCTCATCCATCTATTGTTTATTTGTTGGTGATGGACCGCTTATGCAATCGCTTCGGAATATTAGGGGAATGAGTCCAAATGCATCGAGAATACATCTGGTCGGATTCCGCCAGGACATTGGGGATATCCTCCAAAGCATTGATGTGTTTTTGCAGCCATCCGAATTTGAAGGACTACCGCTTTCGACGCTTGAAGCGCTTGATGCGGGATTACCGGTTGTCGGCAGTCACGCTCCGGGGTTACTTGAAGCGCTACCACCGGAATATCATAAGTTCTGTTCTGATGCGCATGCTATAGAATCCCATGTAAAAAATATAATGACTATTAAAAATACCGCAATTAATTTGTCTCGACCAGCAGCATGGCTGTCACGTTTCTCGTCAGAGACTTTCGCTGCAACGATATACAAAAGATATTCGGATGCCCTTGGAAGGAAAGTATAATGAATATTGGTTTTTTTCTTGTTCCATACCAACGCTTTTCCGGAGCTGGAGAATATTATCATAATCTTTTTAGAGAATTGATTAAAATCGACACAATAAATTCTTATACGATATTTCTTCCGAGTGATGTTGACAATGAGGTTAAAAGAATATTTGGAATGGAGCGTTGTGTAGATACCGGGCTGCCTTCACGGCCCGGTTTGAAAAGAGTATGTTTGACAATAGCTAATAACAGCGTCGAACGGCGCCTTCCACGGATTGATTTATTGCACTGCTTTAATATTCCTCTTCCCCGCTTCAAGGGCACTATAATATTGACAACATACGATTCAAGAGAAGAAGATTGGCCTGAAACATTTCCTCGGTTCCATTCGTTTATTACAAATATCCTCAAGCCGCCGGCCCTTAAACGTGTCAATAAAGTCATTACTATTTCCGATTTCAGTAAGCAACGAATTCTATATCATTATCCGTTCTGTCGAGAAAAAGTGGAGCGAATTTATTTGGGGTTTGATTTTTCAGGAACGGTTTCCGCTATACGTCCGCATTTAAGACCTTATATTCTGACAGTAGGGCATATCGTAAGCCATAAAAACCATGAAACACTCATCAAGGCGTTTAATCTTTTGGCGCGTGATCCGGCATTTATTCATGATCTGATTATTGTCGGACAAAACTACAACAAACCCGAGTTTCTTCAACGATTAAAAGATATGGTGGAATATAAAGAACGTGTGATTTTTACCGGGCGGGTATCTCATGAACTCAAGGCAGCTTATTATAAACATGCCGATCTCTTTGCGTTCCCGTCAATGTATGAAGGCTTTGGTCTTCCTCTCGTGGAGGCTTCCCATTTTGGAGTTCCGATAGTCGCGTCGCGGATCCCGGTGTTCGAAGAATTGTATAAAAATCAGAAGGCTTTATTTGATCCGTTAAACCCTGAAGATTGCGCCCGAGTCATTGGTGAAGTGGTAAATAAAAATGGTTTGAGGAATCAATTGATACAAGATGGCTTCTCTATTGCAAACATTCTGACATGCAGGATGACAGCGGAAAAAACGCTGGATCTTTATAAAAAATGTTTTAAGGAGTAAAAAAGAAAAACGATGTTTGATTTTCTTACCTTTCTTTCCGTATATCTTGTATTTGGTGAAATTACGATTTTTATCCTCTGTAAGGTCTGGAAAAGCAAAAATAATGAGATACAGGTTTTTTCCCTGGCGCTTGTTTTGCGAATCTTGACGACCTACGGATATTATATGTATTCCCTGCAAACTTCGGCTGACACAACCATGTATTTCCATACCGCGCAAAATAGTGTAATTAAATGGAGTACCTTTTTTACGCCAGGCACCCAATTCATTTGCAATTTATCAGTGATGTTTTATCCTTTTGTAACAATGTTTGACAATAGATATTTGATGCTTTTCCTTCCATTTTCTTTTCTGGCTTTTTGCGGCTCGTTAGTCTTCTATCGAACTCTCAAGCCCTTATATGCGTCGCGTATAAAGAAAACGGAACTTTACTTGCTTTCTTTTTTTCTTCCCAATATGATTTTTTGGACCAGCAACCTTGGAAAAGACTCTATAATTTATTTGGGGATCATGCTCATTTTTTATGGGGTGTTGAATGGTCCTTACACGTTAAAAACAATCGTGAGCATTGTTGTCGGGGGCGTTCTCGTATATTTTGTCCGACCCCATGTTGTTTTCTTTCTATTGGTTGGGTTTGGAATTGGAATATTCTTGGAAAGATATGTATTGTCAATCAGGTCGATTGTTCTTTTGTTGGTTGTAACGGTTGCTTTTCTTGCGACTTACCAATACATTTTCAAGGAAATCGGCATACAATCAGAAACCGAAAATTCGACAGAACTTAATAACTTTTATGACGCAGGTGTCAATAGAATGGAATCCGGTGCGATGACTTTACGCACCGGCGGGGCCGCCACACAAAGCTCAGCCCAGTTTAAAATCTGGTCATCTCCAATGTATCTTATCCGGTTTTTAGGCAGTCCATTTGTGTGGCAAGCAAAAAAACCTATTCAACTAGGTTCGGCGATTGAAAATATCCTTTATCAATATTTTATATTGTATATCATAATTAACTGGAAAATTTATCGTTCGACAAAGCTTTTACCGTATAAATATGGATTGTTAATGTATACTGTTTTTGGAAGTATCATAATGGGCATGACATATACAAATTTTGGACTTACTGTACGCCAAAAATGTATGGTGCTTCCTTGTATACTATTATTCTATGCCTGCGTGCGTACACAAAAAATATTAAATATAAAAGCTATCCGAATCGAAAAAACAAACAAAACCACGGGTTTTTCAAAAAAGTATGCCCATACCTTACAAGCCTAAAATTCTTGTTACGGTTACGGTTGCCGAAACCGTTCATTCCTTTTTAAAGGAACAAATACACTATTTGCTCGAAAGGGGATTTAGCGTTGAGGTCGCATGTGGAGAAGGAAATTGGATCAAGCTCGCCGATTTACGGCAAACGTTTAATGTTCCCATCCACAAAGTCCCTTTTACGCGTTCGATGAACGTCATATCAGATGTACATTCACTTTTCAAACTTCTTGAGCTCTTCTTAAAAATCAGACCCGACGTTCTTCACACCAGCACCCCCAAAGCGTCGCTGTTGTCGCTTTTCGCCGCATGGGCCTGCCGGGTTCCCGTGCGGATTTACCTTATTCGGGGGATAACATATCAGCATACGCTGGGCGTTACAAGGATGTTTTATTTCTTGGCGCAGAAACTGGCTTGTTATTTTTCCCATGCCGTTTTATGCGTCAGCGATTCCAATAAAAATTATTTAATAGCCAATAAACTATGTAATGTGGAAAAGGTCACGGTCCTCGGAAACGGATCGAGCCATGGCGTCGATGCTGCAGGAATGTTCAACCCTGCAAAGGTGGATCCGGGAATCGTCGCGGAGTACCGGAAACGATATTCCCTTGAAGCTGACGACGTTGTTTTCGGGTTCGTTGGTCGCCTTGTCAAAGACAAGGGAATTGAAGATCTCGTGGACGTCTGGGCTGATTTTATAAAAACGCACAAGGATTCCCGCCTCTTTATCGTGGGTCAAAGGGAAGTCCGTAATTCGGTTTCCCGATCATCGCTCCTTGCCATTGATAGCCTGCCGTCAATACATTTAGTTACCGACAGTATCGATCCGCTTTACTATTATTACCTTTTCGATATTTTTGTATTTCCTTCCTACCGCGAAGGTTTTCCCAACGCCGTCCTTGAGGCCTCTGCCGCGTCACTGCCGATCATTACAAACGATGCGCTCGGTTGCACGGATTCGGTCATTGACGGCCTTACCGGCTACATTGTTCCGCTCGGTGATTTTTCTTCGTTATCTGCTAAAATGGAATTATTGCATTCCGATAAACAATTACGAAAACGACTCGGTCAAAACGGCCGCCGACGCGCCCTTGATTTATACAACCCCAAAAACATATGCGTGCAGCTTGACAATTACATACATGATCAAATGAAAAAACCACGCCGGCCTCTCAACCTGCGGTTGGCGATTGTATCGACGGTGCCCACGACGCTCTATCATTTGTTTTCCAATCAAATCAAGCGCCTTCAACAAGAAGGATTTAAATTAACGCTCATTACTTCTCCGGGCGATGCATGGATTTCCGCGCGGGACGTAGAGAGTAAATACGGCATTACGATACATACATTGCCCTTTCATCGTACTTATTCTTTTTTTTCCGATGTTATTTCATTTGTTTTTCTCTGTGTATCGTTACAACGGCTGCGTATCAACATGATTTACTATTGTACGCCAAAAGCTTCGCTGATTTCGGCGCTATCCGCTTTTATTATGCGCGTGCCTTTCAGGGTTTATTCGAATTTCGGTTTGGTATATTATGGGAAAAGCGGTTTTACGGAAAAAGTCCTTCTTGCTGCGGAGAAATTGACTTGCTTATGTTCTCATAAGGTCATTCTAATGAGTGAATCAAATAAAATATACATGGCAAATCGATATTTATGCCATCCAAGTAAAATGATATTATTAGGCAAGGGTTCCAATCAAGGGGTTGACGCTCAAGACAAGTTTAATCGCATAAAAATAAAACAGGAAGAAATCGGCAGATTAAAGAATACATTGCGTATTTCCGATAATAAGATTGTTTTTGGCTATATTGGAAGACTTGTTAAAGACAAAGGTATTATTGAATTGATAGAGGCCTGGAAAGACGTCAATAAAAGTATGATGAGCCAATTGTTAATTATAGGTCCGAGAAATGAACCTCGCGATAGGCTTCCTTTAAAAATCTATTCAGACATTGAAACAATTGATGGAATACAACTTATTGAACAAGTAAGTGATCCTAGAGTGTATTATGCTTGCATGGATGTGTTTATCCTTCCTTCCTATAGAGAAGGATTCCCAAACGTAGTTTTAGAAGCAGCCGCAATGGAATTGCCTGTGATAACCACCGATGCAATAGGCTGCATTGATTCCGTGCATGATGGAGAAACCGGTTTTATTGTTCCTGTAAAGAATGCTAAAAAACTCGCTGAGAAAATGCTGCTTCTTGGACACAATAGCGAATTGAGAAAAAGTATGGGAAAAAAAGGGCGCCAGTGGGTGCTTAAAGCGTTTAATCCCGAAATTATCACTTCAGAATTGGTCCGGTTATTAAAGACCCGCGTTCCAGCGTAAGTCATTCGGATTTGTATGGAAAAAGAATCTTGACTATTAAATATGATAAAAAATGACAACTAGCAGTATACGTCTCTCGCAAAAGCAATATAACGACATTGTCAAATTGCATCGAAGCGGAATACGAAAAGGGTTTCTTTCCACTACCGGCGATTTATTTTTACGAACGCTTTATTGTTCCATGCATCGGTCTCCCCATTCCCGAGTCTTTACTGCCTTAGATGACAATTCCGAGAAGGTGGTTGGTTTTATCGCCTGCGCGCTTTCCACAACCGCAATGTATCGTCATATTATTTTCCGCTATGGCATAGTATTTTTCATTCTTTTGTTACCGAATATTTTTAAAATCTCAAATGTAATAAAAATATTGGAAACGCTTTTCTATACAACGAAACATAAACGTTCCAAACATAAAGAAACAGGAACGAAATCAACAAATGAAATAGAAGGAAGCTCTCCAAGCGCTGAACTACTGTCGATTGTTGTTGATGAGAACGCGCGCGGCCAAAAAATCGGTAAAAAACTGGTTGAAGCTCTTGAGCGATATTTCCATGAAAACGGTATTTCTATTTACAAAGTAGTTACTTATTCAAAAGATTCGAATGCGAACAAATTTTACCAATCATGTGGATTTCGAAAACGCGCTGAATTTATCCACCATGGGAATGTGATGTTCGAATATACGAAAATTATAGAACCGAGTATACAATCCCCAAACGGCGTTAGCATTTAGGTTCGAATATGTCAAATTATCAGCGTTGTATCAAACGGACCTTTGACCTGCTGTGCTCATGTATAGGCTTGGTTCTTTTGCTCATTCCCGGCATAATCATCGTGCTGCTTATCCTAATTTTATCTCCGGGACCGATATTTTTCATCCAACAACGGATTGGACAACATGGCAAAACATTCAGCGTTATTAAGTTTAGCACCATGTATATCGGTTCGGAGCATAAAGGAACCATTACCAGCGCTATAGACAATCGAATAACACCCATTGGACATTTTTTACGAAAATTCAAACTCGATGAACTCCCGCAGCTCTGGAATGTGCTCATCGGCAAAATGTCTTTGGTCGGCCCGCGACCCGATGTAGCCGGTTACGCCGATAAACTCATGGGAGAGAATCGAAAAATCCTGGAACTCAAGCCGGGAATAACCGGCCCTGCGTCGCTGTATTTTCGTAACGAAGAAGAAGTTTTGGCGCAGGTTGACAATCTAAAACAGTATAATGATACGGTAATCTGGCCCAAGAAAGTCGAACTTAATCTGGATTATTATTATCATTGGAGTTTTTGGAAGGATATTGGTTATATTTTGAGGACGATACTACCTGGGTTGAATCGATATTCCCTATGAACCGCATCTTCCTCTCCCCACCGCACATGTGCGGAAAAGAACTCGCCTATATCCACGAGGCGTTTGATTCAAATTACATTGCGCCGGTAGGGCCTCATGTTGACGCATTCGAAAAGGAATTCTGCGGATTAACCGGCGCTCAATACGCCGCGGCCGTCAGTTCCGGCACAGCGGCCCTTCATCTCGCCCTTATACTATGCAATGTCCAACCGGGCGACTCGGTAGCCTGTTCAACATTCACTTTTGCGGGAAGCGCGTTTCCAATACTGTATGTGGGCGCCACGCCTGTGTTTATCGACAGCGAAGCCCGTTCATGGAACATGGCCCCGCGGCTTTTTGAGGAAGCGATTATAGACGGACTGAAAAGAAACAAAAGGATAAAAGCGGCTATCGTGGTTCACCTTTACGGCCAAGCGGCTGATCTTGACCCCATCATGGAACTATGCGACAAACACGATATTATTGTAATTGAAGATGCGGCGGAATCGTTGGGCGCCACGTATAAGGGCACAAACACCGGTACTATGGGGACGATGGGTATTTTTTCCTTTAATGGAAATAAGATCGTCACCACCTCCGGCGGCGGCATGTTGGTGTCAAACAAGAAGGAGTTCGTTGAAAAGGCCCGTTTTTTAGCAACCCAGGCGCGCGATCCGTTTCCGCACTACGAACATTCTACCATCGGGTTTAATTATCGGCTCAGCAATGTCTGCGCCGCGATCGGCAGAGGGCAGATAAGTGTTTTACAGGAAAGAGTTGAAAGAAAACGGGAAATATTCAATTACTATTTTAAAAACTTATCGGGAATGCCCGGTTTTTCTTTTATGCCCGAAGCGACTTTTGGAAAATCAAACAGGTGGCTAACCTGCCTTACTATCGATCCGACAAAGGCCGGAGTTACGGCCGAACGCGTGCGATTGGCTTTGGAAAAAGAAAACATTGAATGCAGGCCATTGTGGAAACCGATGCATCTGCAACCTGTTTTTCAAAAATGCCCGGCATTTACCAACGGAGTATCGGAAGAGCTTTTTTCCAGGGGAATTTGTTTGCCGTCGGGCACGAATTTATCGGAAGACGATTTACACAGAATCATTGAATGCGTAAAGAGACTCGTTGAACCTTAATCCGCCGGATGATATCATTAAACACGTATGAAATTGCCTTTTTTCTCCACGGTCATCAAATTCCGCCTTATCGTCATTGTTGCTTTACATATCGTATTCGCCTCCTGTTCATTATTGGCGTCGTTTCTTTTCAGGTTCGATTTTACCCTGGGGCATACTTTTTATCCGAAATTGTTCCTGTATTCGCTTCCAATTAATATCATCGTTTTCATTACATGCTCGGCCCTCTTCAACCTCTATCAGGGCATCTGGCGGTATGTCAGCGTTGACGATCTTAAGGATATCGTAAAAACCTCGGCCCTTGCTTCCCTTGTATTCATGTTCATCATCGTCGTCAGCGGACAATTTACCGGATATCCCCGTTCGATATACGTGATGAATTTCATTCTGTTCATTTTATTCAACGGAGGAACCAGATTTGGGATAAGGATTTTCCGCGAATCGTTTTCGCCGCAAAGCGACACGGCGCGAAACGTACTCATCATCGGGGCGGGTAACGTGGGAAACGACATCGCCAAAACGCTGAAGACCGCTAAAAACAAACAGTATATTCCCGTAGGTTTTATTGACAAAGACCAGTCAACCCATGGAAAACGCTTACAGGGATTAAAGGTGCTTGGCGGTCTTACTTCGATTAAAACATATATACGAAAACTTCGCGTTCATGAAGTGTTCATCGCGATCCCCGAAGCTACGAATAAAATGGTAAGCGACATTATTGAAGCATCCAAGATCGCTGAATGGGAAGTCAAATTCAAGATCGTGCCTTCAATGCTCGACATCATGAGTGGGAAACTGAGTATCAATCAAATACGCGACGTGCAGATCGACGATTTGCTTTCACGTCCCAATATCACGCTCGACGATACGCACGTGCGTAAGCAGCTTGCCGCCAAAACGATTCTCATTACCGGCGCCGGCGGTTCGATTGGTTCCGAACTGAGCTATCAGGTGGCGGCCTATCGTCCTTCCCGTTTGATTCTTCTTGATGCAAGCGAAGAAAACGCCTATAAAGCGGACCAGGAACTTAAGAGCCGGCATAAAGACATCGCCATCCATACGGTAGTAGGCAACATGCTCGACATGGGTTTCATGGACCTTCTTTTCCGGCAATACGGTCCGGACTATATTTTCCACGCCGCGGCGTATAAGCACGTTCACCTCATGGAATGGAACCCCTTGGCATGCCTGAAAAACAACGTGCTCGGCACCGCGGCCCTTGCGTCGCTTGCGGAAACGCACGGCGTCAAACAGTTCGTAATGATCTCCACCGACAAGGCGGTCAATCCGCGCGGCGTTATGGGACTATCCAAACGCCTGGCTGAACGCGTGGTGCTTGAACGCCATACATCCGGAACCTTGTTCAACATCGTCAGATTCGGAAACGTTCTCGGATCAAGCGGCAGCGTAATCCCGCTCTTTCAACACCAGATAAGGGAAGGCGGGCCGGTCACGGTAACGAGCCCGGAAACGAAACGGTTTTTCATGTCGATTCCCGAGGCCGTACAACTTGTATTGCAGGCCTCCACATTGAATGAATCGAACGCGATTTTCATGCTTGAAATGGGAGAACCCATAAAAATCGTCGATCTCGCGAAGAAACTCATTGAATTATCGGGCTTGCGGGTGGGCGATGACATAGAAATAGCGTTTACCGGCATGAGGCCGGGCGAAAAAATCGAGGAGGAGTTATTGAATAAACAAGAGAACCTCCTGCCGACGCACTTTGAAAAAATTCGTCTGCAAAAAAACGACAATTTCGATCCGGATAAAATAACGAAATTTTTGCATCACCTGAAATCCCATGTTGAACTCGGTAACCTTAAGGCCATTTATTTCGACATCACCAACCTCGTTCCCGAAATGACGGGGCCAAGCTTTGAGGAAATGATGAAGAATATGTTTGGATGAGAAAGGTAATAAGTTATGCTCCTCTTTTTTTCAAAACTAGTGGCAGCGGCGTTCTATCCGGTTGGCTTTTCATGTCTTCTAATACCGGTAGCGGTTGTTTTTGGAATACTGGGCAGAAAACGGACCGCGTTGTTTATTTTATTCGTGTCAATTTCGGCGCTGTGGTTCTTCTCCACGCCGGTAGTATCGGATATGCTCGTGAAAAGTCTTGAAAGCAAATTTACTCAACCCGCGCATATCCCCAATGCATCCGCGATCGTCCTACTCGGCGGGTTCACACGTCCGGCGCTTTCTCCTCGCCGTCACGTTGAAATAGGCTTTGCCGGCGACAGATTGCTTGGTGCAGTGAGGCTCTTCAAAGAAAACAAGGCGCCCTATATTGTTTGTACGGGCGGAAAAATCCCGTTTCTACTTGATTTCCCCGGCACCGAGGCGTCGAACATGGCAAGTTTGCTGCGGGATTTATGGAACATCGATTCCTCGTCGATACTAATTGAAGATAAAGCGCAAAACACCCACGATCATGGCCCCAAGGTGCGGGCGATATTCGAACAACGCGGAATGAAAAAAGACATCATCCTAGTAACAAGCGCCATGCATATGTATCGCTCCGTCAAAATCTTCAAGAAAAATGGTTTTACGGTATATCCCGCGCCCGCGGATTTCTGGTGCGAAAGCAAATCACCATTTGTATTGTTTAAAATACTGCCCGGTGCGGATGCGCTCAATGCTTCCACTACCGCTTTGCATGAATATTATGGGCTCTTGGCGTATAAGGTTATGGGGTGGCTATAAGGAACAAAAGGTTGAATCGAAAAGATTTGTTTAATCGTTGAAATAAATTTTTTTCTTGGTTCAACGATTTCTTGGTTCAACGATTCAACGATCTTCTCCATTCCCGCTTCCGTCGCCTGCATCCTTATTTCCTTCCGGTCACCCGTAAAGTTCGATGCTTCATGGTTCTCGGGCGTTTTCTTACAACGCCGCTTTTACAATATGGTATCCCGCGACGATTGCCAAAAGCGAAAGATTGGCGAAAATTCCCGCAACCACATCGTCCATGGTGATGCCCACGCCGCCTTCCAATTCCTCCATTTTATAAATGGGAAACGGTTTGACGATGTCGAAAAATCTGAACAAGAGAAACCCGAGAACAAGCGTATTCAAGGTAAGCGGGACGAATAAAAAGGTGAGGAACTGCCCGGCGCATTCGTCAATTATCACCGGTTTCGGGTCTTCGTGGCCGAATACCTGCCGAGGCCTTGACGACAACAACATGCTCACCGCGATCAGGCCGAGGGCGCTGATCCACCATGCCTGCGGAGAAATCAGGATATGGCGATGATAGTGCGAATACCAAAGAACCATAGCAACCAGAGCGGAGCCGATCGTTCCCGGCATGAGGGGGAAATACCCTAAAAAAAACAGCGACGCGCCGGCTTTTTGCGCCCAGAGGATAATTTTCATGGTTATCGATCCTTCATTTATAGGAAATATCGGTCCGTTCATGCAACGCATTATCGAGCGTGATCTGGTCCACGTATTCCAACTCAATTCCGGCCGGAACCCCCCGGGCAAGCCTGGTGACCCGGTACGGGCCGTGCGAAAACAGACGCGCGAGGTACACGCAGGTCGTTTCCGCTTCCGCGCTTGAACCCAGGCCGAGGATGAGTTCACGGATATTTTCACGAGACAAACGATCCTTGAGCTGCGCGATGCGCAGCTTATCGGCGGTTACGCCGTTAAGAGGGGAGAGAACTCCGCCCAGGACATGGTAAAGGCCCCGGTAGGCGCCCGATTTTTCAAAAGCGAAAACGTCCATGGGTTTTTCGACAACGCACAACAGCGAGGAATCGCGCGCGGGCGAAAGGCAGGTTTCACATACTTCCGCAGTGCTGTAGTTGAAACATCTTTTACACAGGGTAATACTTGACTTGAGCGAAGAAATACACCCGGAAAGATGGTCCAGTTCCTCGCGGGGCCGCTCGAGAAGGTGCAGCGCCAAACGCCACGCGCTTTTTTTGCCGATCGTGGGAAGGCGGCTGAGCGCGTCGACGAGATCTTCCAAGGGTTTAATCATGCTCACCGGTCCTTTTCTTAGCCCGGCAGGTTGAGCCCCGGAATATTCATTTGGCCCGAAAGGTTTCCAAATGTCGCATCGGAGGCCGCCTTGATTTTTTCCTGGGCGTTTTTTACCGAGGCGACGATCAGATCCTCCAGCATTTCAACGTCATCGGGGTCCACCACTTCGCGGTTAATGGCGATTGAAACGAGTTCCTGGGCGCCGTTGACGACCGCTTTTACCATTCCCCCGCCCGCGACGCCTTCGAATTCCTTGCTCTGGAGTTCCTGTTGCGCCTGCATGACTTGCGCTTGCAGTTTTTGGGCCTGTTTCATGATTTTGTTGATGTTTTGCGACATATCGCCGACTCCTTTGTTGCTGTGTCTGAGTAAGCATCCACCAACAACGTTGGTGGCTTTAAAGAATAGCGGCATAGCCGCTCAGCTATGAAATTATCTACGCGGTAGCCGGGGATAATTCCCGACTACGGCAAATTATCCGCCCTTTGGCGGGTTAATCAATAATATCCCCGTTAAAAATGTCCACAACGCTTTGAATGACCGGTTCGCGTTTGATTTCGTCATGTATGGATAAAGGAAGAGCGTCCTTGGGTTGTTGCGGCGCCGCCTCCGGAATTTCCGGATCCGTTTCAATGGTTATATGGAGATCCTCGATCGCCCCGGTAAATTTTTTCATCACACGGTTGATTTCTTCGCGGTTCTTTTTTTTCAGCACCTCGGAGTATTGCACATGGCAGGAATGCGGAAAACGGACGTCAACCGAATTAGCCGAATGCGCCGTGACATACGCAACCCGTAAATAATATCCAAGCATCGGCCGTTCACGCTGCAAAAGTTCCAAAAATAAAGGCCATTGCGTGAGCGGATCTCCCGCCAACCGGTCCGGCGGCGTTGCGGTGTCGATGCCGCCGCATCCTATCGTCGCTTCTTTGCTCGTATCATCCGAGGGTTCAAGGCCGGAAGCGGGGATCACATCAATTTTTTTTTTTACCGCAAATTGGTCATTGCCGCTCTCCAACCCAACTCCCGTCGGCGAGCAGGGTAAGGGAGTTTGTTTTCCCTTAAAGGTTTCCAACAATTGTTCAACCGAAACCGTGCTGTCCATATATACGAGTTTCAGCAGCGCTATTTCAACCGTAAAACGGGGGAATGCGCTCCATTTGAGATCTTGCTCCGTTTTTCTGATAATCTCCGCCATGCGCAACAGCGTCCTCTCGGAAAGTCCGGACGCGCGCTCTTTCCAGGTGTGAACGGCTTCCGTCGATAAGTCGATGCGCGGATTATCGAGCGCCTGAGGTATGGTTGAAAACAAGAGCGTACGCAGATATTCTTCAAAACCGACGATAAACTCCTGCAAATCAAAACCGCGTAAAAGCGCGTCGTGTATCGCATGCAGCGCGGGTTCGGGATTCTTAGCCTTGATGGCATCAAGAATGGAATCGTATACTTCGGCGTCCACGAGTCCCAGCACGGAGCGCACTTCTTTTTCTCCGATGTGCTCTTGACAGTATGAATAAACCTGGTCCAGCAAACTGAGCGCGTCGCGCATGCTGCCGTCGGCCTTTCGTCCCACCAGGGTAAGCGCCGGTTGGTCGAAGGAGATGCGCTCCTCGGCGCAGATCCGGGCGAGTTGCCGGACGATCTGGTCCGTTGAAATCCGTCTGAAATCGTAACGTTGACAACGCGATTGTATGGTCGCCGGAATTTTTTGGGGTTCGGTGGTCGCGAAAATAAAAATCACCTTGGGCGGCGGCTCTTCCAGCGTTTTGAGCAGCGCGTTGAAAGCCGATTTGGAGAGCATATGCACTTCGTCGATCACGTAAATCCGATAGCTGCCGCCCATGGAGGAATAGTTGATATTGTCCCGTATTTCGCGTATATCCTCCACCGAGTTGTTCGAGGCGCCGTCGATTTCCATGACGTCGAAACTGGAGCCGCTTATGATGTTTTTACACGCCTCGCATACGCCGCAGGGCGCGGGAGTGGGGCCTTTTTCGCAATTGAGCGCGCGCGCTAAAATACGGGCCGTCGTGGTCTTTCCCACTCCCCGCGTACCGGTAAAAATATAGGCATGGGCCACCCGGCCTTTTTCAATAGCCTTTTTAAGGGTCTCGGTAATATGCTCCTGGCCGATGACATCCTCAAAAGTCAATGGACGCCATTTCCGGGCGAATACGACATAACTCATAATGGTATGGTAATCCCGCCAATCCTGTTCATCATTTTTTTATCCTGTAATCGTGTCCATCGTGTTCTTCTTTTTTATCCTTTTAATAGTGTTAAAAAGGGTCAAGTTTACCTGCGGCACACCAAGTATCCGTTTACCGTTGCTCCCTTCCAGGCCTGGCGGGGTTCACAGACTTGAGTTGCGCAGGGCCTGACCCTCTTTATTAAAATAAACTCCGTGTTTCACGATGGCCGTAACCGTTGGAGTTCTCTATGAAAATGGCGGAGAGGCTGGGATTTGAACCCAGGGTACATTGCTGCACACACGCTTTCCAGGCGTGCTCCTTAAGCCGCTCGGACACCTCTCCGTACAATGCAGCCGCTATTAAAATAAGCGGTTAATAAAATAACTTGCCCCCACCGCCATTATGAAAATTATCTCACCCGTTTCACCACATCCTGAATAACCAACCCGGCCATTATAAACCCGAACGTGCCGGTTATATGGACCGCTGATCCGTTGATTTGCTTTTTCTTACGGCACCACTCATTGTCGGCAGCCTCCCCGTTTTTGTCACATGGCATTGGGCGGGGACAACGACACTCGGCGGTCCCGCATGTTTGGAGGCCGGGTTCATCGGCGATTCGCGCTATTTCCTCGGGGCTGTAAACGCAGGTGACGTCCTTGTCAAAGCCTCGTTTCCTGAGTTTCTTGCGCACGAACTTTCCTAAAGGGCAATTGTAGGAGTCCCATAGCGACCCGACCGTGATGCGCAAGGGGTCCAATTTGCACGAAGCGCCGAGCGCCGTATACACCGTCGCCCCGGATTGAGCGGCGCGAACGATGAGTTCTACTTTACATGAGAGACTGTCGATGCAGTCGAGCACATAATCGAAACTTCCAAGGTCGAATTGCTCGGCCGTGGTTGCATTGAAAACGGCCCGCATTTCGATTATTTCGGCATCGGGTTGAATCCGGCCTAAGCGTTGCGCGAGAACGGAGGTCTTTGGTTCCCCTATGGAGTCCATGGTGGCCTGGAGCTGGCGGTTGATGTTGGTAACGCACACGACATCGGAATCAACCAGTGCGAGCTTACCGATCCCCGACCTGATCAGCGCTTCGGCGCACCAGCTTCCCACTCCGCCAAGACCGAAAAGAATCACCTTGGTTTTTGCAAGCCGCTCCAATGCGCTTGCGCCGGTAAGAAGTTCAAACCGCTGTAGCGCGGGATTACTAGACAAATTGCGAATCCTTTTTCAGAGAAGTCCGCGCTTCAATCCTCATCGGTTAATTCCCTTACGACAGGATTGTCTCCGCATACCGGACAGTCAACGCGTTTGTGAAGCGCGATCGTGCGAAAATCCATGGTACGTCCCTCAAACGTGAGCAGCTTGTTGGTGAGCAATACGCCCGACTGCGCGATAAACTTTATGGCTTCGGCGGCCTGAATGGCGCCGACTATTCCTGGAATAGCCCCTAAAATGCCGACTTCGGCGCTTGTGGGGACGGCATTCTTGGGAGGAGGAGCTGTAAAGACGCATCGATAGCATGCGGAAACACTCGGGATAACGGTCATGGTTTGGCCGCTAAGCCGAAGAACTCCTCCGTGAGAAAAAGGAATCTTTTCCATTACGCACGCATCGTTGATAAGGAACTTTGAGGCGAAAGAATCCGTGCAATCAATTACAAAATCATACGCTCGGATAATCGCGCGGATAGTATCGGCCCGCGCACGCACGCGGTGCGGAGTTATTTTGACATCCGGGTTTAAAGCAAGAACCTTTGCCGCCGCCGATTCGGCCTTTACAATGCCGATATCTCGAATATCGTGGATGATTTGACGTTGGAGATTTGAAATTTCAACGGTGTCGTTGTCGGCAATACCCAGCGTCCCTATCCCGGCGGCCGCAAGATAAAGTATTGCGGCCGACCCTAATCCCCCCGCACCAATGACAAGGACCTTGCCGGACATGATCCGCGCTTGTCCTTCCTTGCCAAAATCCTTTAAAAGAATGTTACGGCTATACCGTTGCAGTTGTTCTTTGGTGAAAGTAACCATAATGAACAATAAAATAGCTTTTGCGAATAATGGAACATTCAACCTTTGCATTAAAGGCGGATGCCATATTCGACATTTGATACGTGACGTTAATAATAAAAAAGGTTCTTTACCTTTTCGGAAAAGAACCTTTTTTATTATATGGCGGAGAGACAGGGATTCGAACCCTGGACACGGGTTACCCCGCGTAACGGTTTTCGAGACCGCCCCGATCAACCACTCTGGCATCTCTCCGCAAGACCCATGAAAATAAGTCGAAAGTCAGGCGGGAAGCAATGGGAAGATCAAGTTCGCCAAACGCATCCATAAAATTTTCCTATAATATTTCATTGCTGGAAAATATTTTCATAAAAGAGATTCTCCATTTTCAGCGCCAAAAATTATACCCTATAAAAGGAAAAAATTCTTTTTCCGGAGTTTATCCGATAATTATATTGTAAAGGCAATCGCGCCCTTATTCACCGGAGAAAATCATGAATTCCAAGTACGGCCGGACGTGTATCTGTCTATTCGTCGCCATTTCCGCGGGTTTCGGACAAAACGTCGAAACCATGAAAACCCTTATCAAGCTCAGATCGAAGACCGATTCGCTTGAACAAAAATTTAACAAACAGGATTCGATACTGCAGGAAATGAATGATAAATTGGCGGAAACGGAAAAGAAGGCGCAACAGCTCGATTCGGCTCTCGTTGAGGTGACCGGACAGATCCACCGTCAATTCGGCTTGCCCGCCATGGTCGATCAAGGGTTTACCATCGGCGTGGGCGCGACCATGATTTTACAGGGAACGAATGCGCCGAATGCGCTCTCATCCGGAAATAAAAGAATCGCCGACGCGTCGTATTCAATGGACCTGACGTTTTTAAAAAAATTCCCGAATGTGGGGAGCAGGGTTTTTTTGCATTGTGAAGCCGCGGCGGGCAACGGCCTGGATGAAGGACTGCGGCTTTTCAGCGGGGTCAATTTCGACGCGGTCGGCAGGCAAGGCGTCCAGGTATCCGAAGCCTGGTACGAACAAACGTTCATCGCGGACAAATTGACCGGCGTCATCGGTCTTATGGACCCCTCTTTGTATTTTGACTGCAACGTTGCCGCGAATGACGAAACAGTCCAATTCCTCAGTCAGATCTTTGTCATTAATCCTACCATTGAATATCCTTCCTTTGTTTCCGGCGGTTTTTACACACCAGGATTGCTTCTTCACGCCGATCCGTTTACAGGGGTCCATTTTACCGGCGCAGTATTCGACGCGAACCAGGATTGGGAGCGCATCGGCGACAATCTTTTTAGTATCGGCGAGCTTTCCATTTCGCCTAAAATCGCGGGATTCCAAGGTCACTACCGTTTTTACGGATGGTTTAACCGGATGCCTCATCCACGGTGGAACAATCCTCTTGACACTAATGAAAATTCCCATGGATTTGGGATAAGCTTCGATCAGCAATGCGCCGACGTCCTCACGCTATTCGTGCGTTTTGGATGGCGCGATCCGCATAATTATACGCTGAAAGTTTCTTCCGCTCCCATCGCGATGTCGTGGAGCGCGGGCGTTCAAATAGGCGGGAAGCCCTGGTACAGGGAAAATGATGCGGCCGGGATTGCGGTCGGCCAGGCGCTGCAGTCGCGAGACTATGCCGCGGCCAATCTGGATTTGCACGCTAAGGCGGAAACGCATTGCGAAGCGTATTATCGGATACAGTGTTTTGATAAAATGTCGATTTCCCCCGATATTCAATATATCCTCGATCCGTTCGGGGGAGACGCCCCGCTGACGGCAAAGAACGTCCCCGTGTTCGGCATACGCTCCGAAGTTGATTTTTAGCCCGCCAAGGGCGCCTGCCGCCTTTTTTATTACCAGCCGGGTCCCTTTACTATTCCATGAAATTAGGGTATAGTTAATAAAGGGAATTCGTTGTACGCAAACATCGCTTCAATCGCCCGAATTATCCTATGAAAACCAACGTGTGCGCCGTCATTCTTTTTTTTCTTCCCGCCATATCTATTTTTGCCGCGGATGACGCATTACAACAAGGACCGCCTTCCGTGATAAGCGACAGCGGCGCTGGATTCGATACCCTAGCGGGGGATTTACCCGGCGTTGTCGTGGCAAAGCTTAAGCCATATTTGGTCATTGGAGACATTTACGTTCCCCAGGGTAAAACGGTCATCATCGAGGCGGGCGCCGTTTTCCTTTTTAAAAGTTTTACCGCGATGCATGTATCCGGAACCCTTCTGGCCCGCGGCCTGAAAGACAAACCGGTCGTCTTTACTTCAGAAAACGACAGGGAGTACAACCGCGCAAGCGCCGTTGACCCGGCGCCGTTCGACTGGAACGGAATTTTCATCCACGAAGAGGGCGTCGGATCGCAATTGGCCTACTGCGCGGTCATGTACGCGGTAGAGGGAGTGACCTCGCTGACGAAATTCATCCGCCTGAGCCCGTGTCTTTTTTTGCACAACGGCCGGGCCAATTGCATTATAGAAGGAAAGCCGCAAGCGGTAACCGATCAGCCTTTCGAATACGCGCTGCTGGCGTCCGATCCCTCCTTAAAAGGCATTCAGCTTGCGGTGCTTAAAGACCCGCAAAAAGCATCGCGGACTATTATACGGAGTTCAGGGATCGCGGCAGGCGCCGCGGGATGTCTTATGGCTATCATTTGGGCAGGCAAATTCAACGTCTCTTCCCGAGTCTTTAACGACATGAGCCGTATTGAGCAGGGGAATCTCGCGCATAATTCCAACGCATCGTGGAACAACGCCCGACTGAATAAAAATCGCGACGAGGCCGCGCTTCTTACCGGATGCGGCGTTGCGTTGATTGGGGCCGTAGGCATCGGCTGGTCATTTTCGTTTTGAACAGGATTAATGCAGGAATAGTAAATGAAAATCCGGCATCGTATAAGTATTCTTTTACCGATTGCGGCAATGCTCTTCTGCGGCCGCGAATACAATCCTTTTACCGATTACTCGAACGCGGGCGTTCAGATAACGCACCAAAGTTTAAAAAATCGCGATACGATTAGTATCTTTCATACCGAAACGCTAACGACCGTGGTTTTGGTAAAGGAACTGGTGGATCATTTTGTAGTGCGTTCCGACGATAACCGTCTGTGGCCAAGCCCGGACTCGATAATCAACCATTCCGCGTTCGGCGCGGACCCCGTTACTTTTTTGTTTTCTTTTTTCGATACCGGCGGCCATGTCATCCGCGTCACCGCCTTCAAAACCAACGGACAAAAGGACTCGACCGCTATCTCCTTCTACGTTCGATCGCCCCTTTTCCAAAACAATCTTACGGGCGGCTATGGGGATTCCTTTCGGCTGCGCACGCCGCCGGTGCCGGACAAGGACGTTATGTATTTCTGGTCGTTCGGCGCGGGCGCCGGCTTCAGCTCCCTCACGTGCAGCACCACGGTGGCGCTGTTCACCGTGCTGCTGTCGGGTAAAGGCGGTTTGTGGGTTTCCGACGGCCTCCATGCATCATGCGCGGACAGCTTCGGTTTTTCCATACGTGATACGACGAAGCCCGACATTCTTTGCGTCAACGAAAATTATGTGGGGAAGGATACGGTCTATACCGGCGATTCGGTATTCAATTTCAAGGCGCGCATCAGCGACCGCGGGGACCGGTGGGTCGATTCAGCCTCCATAAACGGCAAGCCCTTCGACCGCAATATTGACAAAACATATTATTCACTCATCGATAAAATGTATACGCACGGTTCGCTCAATCCGTTATTGGCGCGGGTGTATGCCTTGGATCATTTTCAAAACGGGAACTCCCGCGAAAAAACGATAACGATCATCTTTTCCCCGGTTGTCGGCCCCGCGACTCCGGCCTCGATCGTCGTGCTTTCTCCGACTCGCGACTCCGCGATCACCATGATGCGGCGGTTTATCATTTCCGGTAACGTGGAAAACCACTCCTTCGATTCCCTTCATTTGGCGCTGTTGGCCTATGTCAACGACTCGCTCGATCCGGCCACAAGGATAATTACCGATAAATCACCCTCCTGGGACTGGACCATCGACCTTGTTCCCGGTATAAACAGGATAACCCTCGCGGCCAAGGAATATTCCACTTTGAGCGCCGTGGACCGGGTTTCCTTTACCATCGTATATCTGGATACCGCCCATGACAGCGCCGCGCCGATCATTTCGGCCATAACGGCGAACGGTAATCCGGCCAACAATTACTATACTGATAAGGCCTCGGCGCTCATCGGCGTTAAAGCGTATGATGAAATAAGCGGCGTTGATTCACTTTTTGTTAATGGCAGGCCTTGTACCGCGTCGGTTTCGGGGTGGTATTACGATTCCATCGGATTGGCGCATACGCCGTCGGGCAACGAAGTGATCGTCCGCGCAAAGGACCGCAAAGCAAACCAAGCGGTTGCCGAGGCGCTCATCTATCGTAACCGTCTTCCTGTCGTGCAAAGGAAACCGGCTTCATTGTTTATCGCCATGGACTCGGCGTACAGCGATACGGTCCAGGCCTTCGATCCCGACGGCGATACGGTCGCTTATCAAATAACCTCGGGCCCGCCGGGTTTGTCGGTGAGTAATGAAGGTGTTCTTTCATGGAAACCGGGCCAACGAGATACGGGCAATCACGCCGTCACCATGCGGTTGTTTGACGGGTATCAACCCCAGTTTTGCGTTTTCACCCTGTATGTTTTCGGCGATATCGGACATCCCGGCCCCGTGCGCTTTGCGACAAAAACCGAGGATTTCCCAACGTATCTGGAGGCGGGAAAGGACACGATGCGCCTGACGCTGCGGGTTGCCGATAAAACCGGCATTGGTCCGTTCCTTTTTTCGGGACGTATTGCAAATAAGGCAAAGAGCATTCTTGCTGAGGGCCATGACAGTCTTCTTATCTGGATGCCGCAGCCGGCGGATACGGGTTTCGAGCAACTGATGGTTATTGTCAAGGACGCTTTTCCCTCCAGCGATACGCTCTACCCGCGCATCCTGGTTGTTCCGCACAATCGTCCATGTTCGCTCTCCGTGTCTTTTTCCGCAACCACGACACCGACCGGAGCGCTCGACTTGAATAAAAAACGCGACAAGGACACGCTCATTTTTCATATTAAAGATCCGGATAATCCGCTGGTGGAACGCCACGACGTTTCAATCTATGAAAGCCGAACTCAACTTCGCAGCATCATCGATTCCGCCGTGGTCGATTCCTTCTCACTGGCGCTTGATCCGCTCGCCTTTGACGGATATGATACCATCGTCGCCGTGGTCCGCGATCGGTCCGGCGCCACCGACACGCTGAAACAGACCATCTATTACGGCATGCCGCCCTATATTCCTCAGGCGCAGAATCCCCTCAATTTGATGACCATCAACGCAACGAGCGTGACGCTGTCGTGGCAGGATGTTGACCCCGACGGCGACGGTTTGACGTTCGATGTGTATTTTGGGGGAGGGCCCGACCAGCTATCACGATTGGCGACAACCGTTGGGACTTCTTTTATGGTAACGGGGCTTTCGGCGCAGCGGACGTACTATTGGAAAATAATCGCTCACGACTGGAAATCGTTTACCGAAGGCCCCGCGTGGCAGTTTACAACAAAATAACTATTTCCGGCCGTTATCGGCGGCCGGAAATAGCCGAATCCAATTTTCCGAAAGCCTCCGAGGGCAAGTATTCCTTTAAAAATGCATTTTGTCGCTTGAAATCGTCCGCGGCTTCCTTGATCTTGCGTTGTTCCACCAAGGCGTAGATTCCCACGAGGGCTTGGTTCGCTTTTCCCATTTAAATACTCACTTTAAACCGGCGTCTTTTATGGATGCTATGCTAGCGTTGCTTCGGCTTGCCAATGACCGTGTAAATTACACACTTCAACAATGCGTACTTTTTTGCCCAAGGCTTTGAGCAAAAAGCTGCTAGCCGGTTGGACTCCAACCGTCAAAAGAATCCGCGAAACATACTTGTCGTCAACATAGCAATCCAGGAATCGGATATGGTGGGCCTCTTCCATGGGATGAAGCTTTTTTCCAACGCGAACTTCAACCTGATGACAAGGCTGCTCTTTAATAAGTTCGGATTTTTTAATGATGATTTCGGGAGTATGGCTCAGACCGCCGTCCTTGAGTTTTGCTTCGGCATCGGTGAAGAGCGCGTCATCCTGTTTGAAATTGTCTTTTGATGCATGACATACGGGGCAAAATTCAGGCGCGCTGCCGTATTCAACATGACCGCATATCGAACAGACAAACAACTTCATTTTCATTGCAGGCGGTTCGTCTTTCGCTAAAATTGAAAACACTTGTCCGGTTGCCGCAACTGCCGCGCCCATTGCCGCGACATTTAAAAACTCTCTTCTGGTTACATTTCTTTCTTCCATGGCACATTCCTTTCTCCGGTTATAAGATAGGTGGATTAAAGTTGTTTTTTTTATAATTTTAAGAAATATTCTTTTAAAATTGAGCAAGCAATGTGCCAGAATGGTGTCAGAGGTGTTAAAGGGATTTAAAGATAAGTCGGTTTATCATTTTTGAGAATTTGATTCTTATTTTGAGAAAATAGAATGACGCCTTGAAACTTAAATATTCCGCCGCTATTGAATAATTCTTTTTGCTTTTAAAGCCGCAATGGTCAGATCTTTCCGCAAGGCGAGATCTTGCTGATTTTTAATATCCACATTGGTTGCAAACAGCCAGGTCGATTTCTTGTTTTCAACATATCCTACATACCAACCATACTGCGGGGTCACTCTCGCAGTCCAACCCGTTTTTGCCCTGAGAACATACTCGCCGCTATTTCCCACAATCATAATTTTCTTCAAGAGGTCCATATTGTTTTTAGGAAACGGCAAGGTTCCCAAAACAAGTTTCCTTAAAAAAGTCACCTGTTCTTGCGCTGAAATGCCGAAGGGGCCTTCCAACCAAAAAGTAGTAACCTTATCGCCGAGTTGTTTATTGCCATAGTCAAGTTTATCAACATAGAACCGATACTTCTCGATACCTATTTTTTGCGCAAAATACTGATAAACCCATACGCACGATGACTGGAAGGCGGTTGTTAACGTTTGGTCTTTATTCCATTCGGGGAATTCTCTTTGTACGCCGTCCCATTTGATCACCTCGGAATCGCTTTGTATGGCGCCTTCTTCAAGGGCGATAAGGGTGTTGGGGATTTTAAAGGTTGATGCCGGCAATATCCTCATTTGTGAACGTGCGTCATTATGGATATATTCGGTCTTTCCATCCAAAGATGATATGACGATGGTTCCCGTTAGCCGCTTGTCCGTAAAAAACCTGGAAATATCTTTATCTTCGGGATGGACCGTAAACGTCAAGGCAAAAAGAATGAAAATAAAGCGGGACATTGAAACTCCCTTTCTATAAGAGGATTCGCCATATTTTAAATATACAATTTTGGGTCGCCGATCTTTTATTTAATGAAACGTAACTGTTCACCTTGGGTTTGAACTTGATCGATGCAGCTCTTTTTCTACAGGGAGGCCTACTTCGCGAATTTGAAGAACAACACGGATCAATTACCCGCGTTTTAAAACTGACAAATATCCTAACAGCCCAAGCATGGAAACGGTATCGTATTAAAGACAGCGAACGCGGACATAGAACGTCGCTTTCAAAAACGTTTAAAGAGCCAACAGCGCGTCTGGACACGAGTATCATTCTTCCTCAGCGCGTTTATAACTGGCTCGGGACAAAACCGAACAAGGCGGCATTTATTCGCGAAATCATGATTAAAAGTTATGAAAAAACGGCTCACTGGAAAAAGTCGAAATGGTTGAGATTGCGTCGTAAGGAAGAAAATATATAAAAAGGGAAAAAAAACCCCTTAAAGCGTCATAGGCAATTTAAGGGGTTATGAAGCTTGTGCCTTGAGAGAATCGAACTCCCAACCTGCGGATTAGAAATCCGCTGCTCTATCCAGTTGAGCTAAAGGCACGAAAAGTGGTCGGGGTGATAGGATTCGAACCTACGACACCTTGGTCCCAAACCAAGTGCGCTACCAGACTGCGCTACACCCCGAACAAAATAATGTCATTTTAAGAAACCCGGTGTCGTTCTTTGCCTTCGGCAAAACCTACGACACGTTCACGTAAAATATACATCCTGAAGTTGTCTATTCGCGAGCAATTTTAATATACGCGATTGCGGTTTTCCATTGAACTTCTTTATTGTCAAGTTGCGCATGGAAAATCGCTTTCAACCGCTCAAGGTCCTTTTTTCCGAACTCCGCCTTGAGCCGGTCTCCCATGGACTTTCTTTTATCATCCGCCGAAACCCTGAACCAGAAATCGATATTTGAAGGAAGCACCCTGGTTTTGGGGCTGCTTGCCGCCGTAAATACCCGAACCGCCACCTTGATTTTTTCCAAGGCTTGTTTTAGCGATTCTTCGTCCCAATTGAGCATGGGATCGGCGCTATCGTTAAAAAGTCCATCCTCCACGATTTTAAACTTCTCTTCAAATCCGGCGTCGGCCGGTTTAAAACTTAATAACCCGGAAAGACGCTGGCCATGCTTCGGCACAACTTCGGCTAAAACAACGGCTCCTTTTTGTTCGAGTAACCTCAGGGCTTTTTCAATGATAGCGGTTTTATCCGTCAGGTGCGTCAGGATGTTCCTGCCCAGGATAACTGAAAACCGGACAGCGTTTCCCGCCGCCTTCCGCACGTCTTCATCGAAGGCGTCGGGCGACGTTAGCACGACCTGCGGCCTGGCAAGGGCGTCGCCGGCCGTATTCTTGATAAGCGTTTCGTACTCGCGTTCGTCGTAGGCAAGCGCCCATACGCCGCCCTCCTTTGTCAAACGGCACGCCTCATTGCAGAGCAGCCCCGTGCGGGCGTGGAGATCGAGCGCAAGATCGTCGGGCTTGATGTTCGCCAGCGTCAGGAGGGTATCGCGGATTTCGGCCAATTGATTGCCGTGTTGTGTTCCCGTGCGCCGCGCCCATACCTCCCTGCCGGACTTTTGCCTGGCCTGCGGCGCGGCAAGCATATCAAAAACGTCGGCGCTTTCCTGCTCAACCATGGCCTCGACCTGGGCATCCCGCATCCGCGCCACCCGGTCGCGTATGCTTTTTTCATATCCCTGATCCGAGGGCTGGTAAAAAAGCTTACCTTGTAAATTACCCGGCAAATACTGCTGCGCAACCCAATGGTCGCGATAGGCATGCGGATACAAATACCCTTCGCCATGGCCGAATCCCTCGCTGTCGCGGCTTGCGTCGCGCAAATGGTTGGGCACGTCGTCCTTCGCCTCCTCCGATACCACTTTCAGCGCGTCGAAAAACGCCATGCTGGAATTGCTCTTTGCCGCCGTGGATAAATACAGGCACGCATGGGCGAGGTGATAGCGTCCCTCGGGAAGGCCTACGTAATCGAAGGCGCGCGCCGCGTCGGCCACTACACCCAGGGCCATGGGGTCCGCCATGCCCACGTCTTCGCAGGCGAGGATGAACATGCGCCTGAAAATAAAGCGCGGGTCTTCGCCGGCATAGAGCATTTTCGACATCCAGTACAGCGCCGCGTCGGGGTCCGAACCGCGTACGGACTTGATAAAGGCGGAAATTGTGTCGTAGTGGGCGTCGCCGTCCTTGTCGTAGAGAACCGCGCGCTGCTGGATGGAGTCCTCGGCGATGGCGCGGTCGATGCGGACCATGGCGTCAGGCCCCGCGGGAGTGGTTTCCACGGCCAATTCCAGGGCATTGAGCACGCCGCGCGCGTCGCCGTTGGCGACCTGGATAAGGTGGTCAAGCGCGTCATCGTCGACATGCACGACCATGGCGCCGTACCCGCGCTCCTTATCTGTCAATGCAAACCGCGCGATTTGTTTCAGGTCGTCGGTCGTCAGCGTTTTGAGCTGGAAAATGCGCGACCGCGAGACGAGCGCCTTGTTCACTTCGAAATAGGGGTTTTCCGTCGTGGCGCCGATGAGGATAATCACGCCGTTTTCAACATGCGGCAGCAGAGCGTCTTGCTGAGACTTGTTGAAGCGGTGGACTTCGTCGATGAATAGGATGGTCCTGCGGCCGTAGAGCGACAATTGCTGCTGTGCCTGGTCTATAGCTTCGCGGATTTCCTTTATCCCCGCCAGCACCGCGTTGATGGAAATGAAATGCGCCTTCGTGGTATTGGCGATGATGCGCGCCAGAGTGGTTTTTCCCGTACCGGGCGGACCGTAAAAAATAACGCTCGAAAGCTGGTCGATCTGAATGGCGCGGCGAAGGAGCCTGCCGTGACCGATAATGTGGCTCTGGCCGAAAAATTCATCGAGCGTGCGCGGCCGCATGCGGTCGGCAAGCGGAGCGTTTTTTTTCAGGAGTTGATCCCGGCGCTGGTCGAAAAGGTCCATGGCTACCGTATCTCCAGGAACTCCAAGTCGTATTTTCCCTGTTTGACGCGTTGCGCGGTGACATTGACAAGCTCCAACATGATCACTTCGCCCACCAGCCAGCAATCCACGCCTTTTCGCGGACAGCCCACGATGGGCGACGTTCCCTTTCCTATTCCCGCGTGCAGATGCAGCGCGGGCCTTCCCTCGCCGTTTAAGAACAGCGTGCCCACGCCCACGATCTCGCGTTCGTCGGAAAAACGCTCCTGCAAGGTTTCCAGGGGTATCGCCGAGGCGTCTTTGGGCCCGACCACCACGTTGCCGTTTTTCACGCCGCCGATGATCCATACGACGGCGCTAGTGATGTTTTCCTTTTTGGCAACCGATTCGATGGCGGGATAGACGGCTTCTCCGTCGTGAAGTCTGAGGACGACGGTCCTTCCGGTTGTTCCAACGCTATAATCCATGGGGATTCCTTTCAGATTTTTTATATTGTCATAGAATAAAAATTACATTGAAATTATTTTATAGGAATGCATATAATATAACATAACCACCACCTCTTCAAACGATATGGAACCGTGTATGTTCGGCAAAAAAAAACGCACCTGGTATTGGCTGGCAATGTTGTCCCTTCTGTTTTCAGGAATTATTTACAGCGTGTCGAGGTTTTTCCTGCATGCCGTCGATAAAGAATCCAAACGCGCATGTTCCAAAAAGCGAGGCGGCGTAAAAAAAGGAACTCTTGAGGAGCTCTTTATTTAAGAATCGGTCAGTGGTTCGGATTTCCGCTTTTTAAAATCAATGCAGAACCGGTCATTGAGTTGCGGAAGCTCCTGGTAAAAACCCGCTATTCCCGCCTGTTCGAACATTCTTTTAACATGGTCGTATTCGTCGGTCCGGAGTATTCGCCCTATTTCAGGAAATTCGGCCGCGCGGTACATCGGCGTATACTGGGCCATGAGACTTATGGTAAGGTCCTGTGGATCAAATGAGTCTAGCAGGAACTCCACTATGTTCTCCGAACCGGCGCGGCCGGAAGGTAGAACGAGATGCCGGATGCAAAGTCCCCGATAGGCGACGCCGCTTTCGTCCGTCCGTATGTGGCCGACTTGCCTGAACATTGCCTTGACGGCTTTTTGGTTGACTTCCACGTAATCTTTGGCATGTGAATACATCCGGGCGTCCTCCGTCCGTCCGTATTTCATATCCGGCAGATAAATGTCGACAATGCCGTTGAGAATGTCAATGGCCTCCGGCGCTTCATAGCCCCCGTTATTGTAGACAATGGGAATGGAGAGGCCCAGCCCCGCCGCCGCCTTAAGGGCTCGTAAAAGCCAGGGTAAAAAATGCGCGGCCGTCACCAGATTGATATTATGACACCCTTGTTCCTGCAAGTTCATGCATTGCAGCGCCAGCTCGGATTCCGAGTATCCGCGCCCTTCAGCCTCATGAGAAATTTGGTAATTCTGGCAGAAGAGGCATTTCAGGGTGCAATATGAAAAAAAAACCGTACCGGAACCTTTAGTTCCTGAAATCGGCGGTTCTTCGCCATGATGCGGAAATATACTTGAAATAATAAGATTGTTTGGCGCTTTGCAGAAACCTTTTTCTCCCGCCAGGCGGTTGACTCCGCATTTACGGGGACACAGCGCGCAAGCGCCGGCCAGGCGGTCCGCCTCGCGGATACGATCATCCCAATCAGCGGGAGAGAGGAATTGGTAGGAAGGCGCATGAAGCATAACGGCGTATAAAATACAACAGGAGCGGTAACGTTAGAGCGCCGAGAGGGCTTTGATCGTTGAAGAAAAGCAGTCGCCCGTCTTTTTCGATCCATCACGGCAGAGAAGCAATACCCCTTTGTTGGCGATGGAGAGCATAACTGTTTCCTTACTACCAGATGGCTGCAACCCCTTTATAGTTCAAGATCCGTTTCGCCAAGGGGCGTTATAATGTCCTTTTCATATAAAAGAGTCATTTAAAATAGTCAATTGTGATATTCACAACTACTTTTCTTTCATGCAAGGAGATGTACTTTGTTTGAATTGGGCGCGTATATATTTTTTAAGGATTCATTCCATAACCAGGGGTTTTAATCGAGGAGGATAAAAATACCATGACCATATTCCGCGTACTATTCAGTATATCCTTATGTACCGGTATCGCTTGTGTGGTTCACTGCTCAAGCAATCCGGTTTCCCCCCGGCAATCATCCAACAACGCGCTGCAAACCAAAGTCAACGCCATTATGTACGACGTTGAAAAGCTCAGGGGTTTTGATTTTATTCGTCCCGTACACGTCGGGCAAACCACCCGGAACGATTATGCGGCGAATACAAATGAGCAAATTTCCAAGTCATTTTCGGGCGTCGAACTCGAAGCGCTTTCAAAGGAATACGCTCAAATGGGTTTTTTGACGGAAGCGGACACTCCGCTCGTTAAAATACTCATCGATTTTTATTCCGGGTTCCCCGCCGCCTATTACGTTCCCGGTACGGACTCCTTGTATATCATTGCCGATCCGTCTGTGAGCGATACCCTTCTCAATATCTACGTTTCACATGAACTTACCCATGCGTTGGATGACCAGAATCTAAATCTGAACCAAACGATTTTTCCCGACTACTCCCATTACAACAGTGACGCGGATTTGGCGCAAAGGGCTCTCATTGAAGGCGATGCAACGTTTACCGAATACTCTTATATCGTTTCGAAATATGTTGTGCCCGGAATAGCGTCGCCCTACGACAGGGCGCGAACAATGACCGAATCGGACAAATCGGATTTTTTATCCGCGAACGCGGGAACGCAGACGCCAATTTTCCTTTTCGTTAAGAGCTATCTTCCCTATTCTCTCGGCGCCGCGTTCGTGGCCGATGCCTACTCGCTAAACTCAAGCTGGAACGGGGTCAATGGCCTTTATTCAATATCCCTGGTCCCGCGCTCCAGCGCGGAAATCAACAATGGCCGGGCGCTCATCACCTACTTTGAATTCAATGGCATTCAAAACATGCTGGTGTCGCAATCGTCGTCCATCGTTTTCGCCGACGACGACAATGCCGGGTTTGCGCTTCTTTTGGGATTATTCTACGGCGCATTGGACTCCGCGCGCGTTAATCGTTCTCTGGATTGGACCGGCGACCGGTATACCTTCGTTAAACGTGCGGATCAAACCTATGGAACGCTCGTCTGGGCCATGGCATTCGCCGACGCCGGCGCAGCCACGTATATGTTCGGGAAACTTGATCCTTTAATCCGTCAACGCCGCCTGGGCGGACTGGCCATAACGGTCGATTCCCTGGCCGATTCGACGGGCGGGGGAATGACCTATTCGTACACTTCTTCGGTAATTACCACAAACCTGAAAAGAATCGGTAATCAAATATGGTGGCTGGAAAATACGGGGACCCTGACGCAACAGATAGTAACTCTCTTAACGGCGCAACTTACCGCGCCCGGATTGCCAAAAATGGCGCATACCGGTTTATTTCCGGCAACGTTGTCGGGAGAAAATAAGAAAAAGGCGATAAAGGGTTTGATGAAGTATTTGTTTAAAAGAAAAAATTAGTGCACTTTTTGGATTGCAATTGCCGGGTGGCCCCTAGAAATGCGGCCTGCTACGGTTTTGTGACCGCGGAAGGGTGCGGCTTAGGACGAGACCGATATGGACAGGGGGGAATCTTGGATAGCAGTCTCTCGGCCCTGGTGCAACAAATCTTTGAAGATACTCCTTTCTTTATGGAAACCAAGTAGCGGTCATTTTATTCCTCCTAAAAAACGCCGGTCGGCAGAAATTATCAATATAAGAACCTGAAATTCACCCGTGCGCAGAGCGTAATGGTTAATGGCAGCAAACAAACGGGGTTTTTTTCGGAGTGGTTCCATTGATATTTGCGAACATTAACAAAATCGAATATATTTTGGATGTAGATAAAGCCGTCGTATTGCGTTACCAATTTCCCATCAACGGGTTGCAGCCATTCGCATTTTAGGTCGACGCTTCGATAGTTGGGCAATCGGGATAAAGAGGCGCTCCACATCGGCATCTGATTTTCCGAAATCACATCGCGGTAAGGAAGCCCCGCTGAGAAATTGCCGATACAAAATAATTTCAATTTATCAGGAAGTACATTCAACACTAGCGTCGATGAAGTCGACCACGGTTCATCCCAATCATAACGATAGCGGTTTTTGCCCTCAAACACAGTGGACTGAGAAAGAGAAACTTTCGTGGTCAGGCCTATCCTTTTATTAAAGTGAGCCTCTCCTTTTACATTGCAGCCGGCAACTCTGAGCGAAGCTTTTCTGCTCTCATCCCAATACGGCATCAGCGGCGAACAATGTTCGAGCGGGACGCGGTATTTCCATTTGAAAAAAGGTTCGGCGTCGATCTTTATGGCGCTTGATACATTCCAATGCATGTTCAGGCATGAACGCAACGAATGCGACAAAGTGTTTTCAAAACCCGGCCCCGAGATTCCCCGGATGTCGGGAGGAGATGAAATGAGTTCATTGGAAAAAACCATTGATCCGCCAAGAGCGGAAAATCCGATAGTGACACCGGGATCTATAAAGAAGGAAGCTCCTGACCCGCAGAACCCTTGATTCGAATTTACTTCCAATGATATTCCATCGAATTGCTTTTTATAGCCGACATGAATCTGCGCGTTTGTAGTATTGCTCATGCGTTGATAAATGACATTTTCGGCAACGGAATCTTTTATAGGCGCCGCTACTTCGCTCTTTCCGCGTATATATTCTGAAAGTATTCCCATGCTCAGCGATGAGGTTGCAGTACTTGCCGCGATACAATTGAAATGTAAGGCAACGTTTGACCGTTGTATTTTTTTTTGTGGGATATAGTTTTCGATAATGTTGGCCTCCCGGTAGGTCTGCCTGGCTCCTCCTAGTGAAGCGCTCCAGGGAATTGAAGCGATCGAATCATGAGTGGAAAGGGCGAATATTCCCCAACTATCGTTTTTTTGTTTGGCGATCAATGCTCCTCGTTGGACGAGCATGGCATTCATAACATCGTCGCCATAGGTATCATTGCCTAACCAGGCTAATTCTTCGATTTTGATCGCTCCAAAACGTTGCTCGCCGATACTCCTGAAATTCCACGAAGAAGCCGGAACGCCATACCCCAAATCGTTGGAAGAACGCTGGGTATAAATCTCCAACAATGGGAAAGCATTCGGTATGGTGAAGGAAAATTGATAGCGGTCTTTGTATCGCCGAAGCGGAAAATTCAAGGAAAAATCATCGGTAAGCGTATTGAACCCAATCGCGGCTTCCGCTCGCGGAAATACATTAGGGGTGATCAATATTTTCGGATCAATGGAAACAACCGCGCCTGAAGCGCCGCTGAAGGCGCCGGACATGTTTGCCGAATAAACGCGGATATCGTTGGGCAGGGCCAGGGATACGGCGCTCCTGTCGGCAAAAATGCTCCCGGCGAACGCCGCCGGAGGGAAAACGGGGATTCCACGGATCAGGAATCGGTTGTCATAGGGGCCTTCTCCATTGACTAACAATAAAGAACCGGCTTCCGGGACGCTTGAAACGCCCGGCTTTTGTAAGAGTATGGCGCTTAAGTCATCGGCAATGCCGATGGATTGTTCGATGATTTTTGGATTGACAACGGCGGAATTCGGCATCCTGAGGCTTTTAACGGTTATAGCGTCCAGATGGGTCAGCGACGTATCCATTGCGCCATAGGTCAAAGTAATCCGGATACAGAATGAAAATAAAATGCACGGCATAACGGCCGTCTTGGCGCCCGGGTTGCGATACAAACAAAAATGATGCATATTTAATTGCCGGAGTAATAATAGCAGCATTGATTAAAGAAGAATACGTCACGGTTGGAAAGAAATTGTCGGGTGTTAAATGGATGGCTTACCGGACACGTGAATTTTATTGTTGTATTCTACCGTGTATTATTATTTCGGAAATTATCCAACGGAATAAAGTCGTTTTCCGCCTCAAGCTGACCCATTGGGGCGGGGGCCATGTACCCGAAGCCGTATTTGTCCAGGTGCTCGGAAATAATAAGCAAGGAGATGACGCGGGGAATATATTCGTTGGTCTCCTCCGCCAGATATCCCATTCGGTAAATGTACCAGAAGTCCCGGTTTCGCATGGGATTGTCGATTTTCCGCAGCGCGCCCACGACCCTGCCCTCGCCGGCGTTATAGGCCGCCATGGCAAGCATGAGCGAGCTTTTTCCGCCGAAAATCCCGATGAGTTCCTTGAAATACTTGGCCGCCGCGTAGGTGGCCTTTTCGGGATCCAGCCGGTCGTCAACAAGCGTTTCCACCCGCAGTCCGTAGCGGCGACCGGTTTCGGGCATGAACTGCCAGAGGCCTCGGGCGCCGCAATGCGAAAGCGCGCGGGTATTGAAACCGCTTTCAAGCATGGATACGTAGGCGAGATCCTCGGGAAGGTTGGTGGCCCTGAATACCTTGCGCAGCATGGGAAAATATTTTTCCTTGCGGAGGATGTATTTGGCGATGGTGGAATGCAACGGCCCGGAGTAAACGCCGATATGGTATTTGACGCGATCGACCATTTCCCTCGGAATATGGTAATCGGTCTCCCCGAAGCGCATGAGCACCTCGTCGATGGTTTTTTCCATGGGATCGGAGTAGAATTTACCGAAGTCGCTCTGCCGCACGTTTCCCTTGACCTGCGCAAGCTCTTCCTTGGTCTTGTCAAGGGCGGCGATGAGCGAATCCAATTCGCGTTTGTTGCCCTCGGGGTTTTTGTTGGCTCTCGCGATACGCTCTTCGTAATTATCCAGAGTGGCCCGCAGCGTCAGCCCGCGGCTGACCAGTGATTTGTATTGGAAGGCCCTGATGGCGAAAAACGCCATGCCGGTAATGGAAACGGCGAGCACGGCCGCAAGGATAAGCAGCCATTGGCGCTGCATTTTCTTGCTTGCCCCGTGCATGGTCCTCAGCATCGAAGCCTGGGTCTGGCCGATGTTGCCCCGGTCGATTATTTTTTCAATACGTTTCTCGTCTTTCATGAGATCGTGCAGATCGCTTGACCCAAGCTTCTTGTGCATGATCTTTTTTTCAAACTCGGCGGTGCGCGATGAATCTCCGGGGGCAAAGGAATCAAGCCGGCGCGGGGGCTTGAGTTTGACTTTCGTAACCGCGCTCAAGTCTTCGCTCATCGTAAGGTCTTCCTGCGATACGAAAAACGCCGGCGCTTCGTCCTCCCTGGTCCGGACGCTTGTTGATTCAGGAGAAACAAACCTGGCCGCCTTGGATGCGGACGTGTCGAGTTCTGAGTCCGAAACGATCAATTTAAGGCGCGGGCCGGACTTGCCGAAACCCACGATATCACCCGATTGCAACTGCTGTTCGTTTATCTTCTGATTGTTTACGAAGGTGCCGTTGGTGCTTTCCATGTCTTGCAGGAGGATGCGGTCGCCGGTTTTATAGATGATCGCGTGATGAGCCGACACGCTCTTTTCCGAGGAATGCAGCGCCATGGTGTTTTGTGAGCTTCTGCCCACGCTTATCGCGCCATCGGTCAAGGAATATTTTTTTCCCAGATCAACGCCATGCAGAACTTCAAGGTAGTAATAGCTCATAGCCGATTTTTACCCTGTCCGTTAAACCGTTTGACGAGTCCTTGTAAAATAGCATATCCCGGCGAAGAACAGATACTGCGTAAGGCTTTTTCCAAATCACGCTCCATGTCGTGAGCGCCGGCATACCGCTCAGCGGGTTTTCCGGCCATGGCTTTTTCTATAATGGCCGCAAGGTTTTTGGGAATATGGCCGGGCAGCGGGTTTACGGCGCCTTTAACTTTCGCCATAAGGAGAGCGTTCACGTCGGTTTGCGGGAACGCCCGTTCTCCGGTCAGGAATTCGTAAAGGGTCGCTCCCGCCGCGTAAATATCAACCTGGGGGGTGATGACGCTGCCGTCGAATTGCTCCGGCGCCAGATACGGCAAGGTTCCCACGACTTTGCCGACGTCCATGGTATGCAGGCTCACCTCTTCCGGCCGCGCTATGCCGAAATCGGTAAGCTTTACCATGCCGCTTTTATTGAGCATGATGTTGGCCGGTTTGAGGTCGCGATGGATAACGCCTTTATAGGCTGCGCCGTAGATGGTGGTCGGTTGGGTATGCGCATACTGCAATGCGCGGCACGTTAAAATTCCCACGGCCATGGCTTCCGCCGGTGAAAGCGCGGTACATTTCGAGTACACATCGTCCATTGCGGCGCCCTGAACATATTCCATTTCAATGAAGGGAAGTCCGTGCCATTCACCCACGCTGAAAAATTGTACGATGTGCGGATGCATAAGCTTGGAAAGGATGCGGATTTCGGTTTCGAACCTGGACAAAAACGTTGCCGGCTGGCCGGGTTTTAGTACCTTGACGGCTCGATACACTTCGAGCCGCGGGTTCCACACCAAGTATACGTCCGCCATTCCGCCGCTTCCTAAAAGCTTTACGATCCGGCCGCTTCCCAACGCGCCGAATCGGGCGCGCTCTTCCAACGTTAAAACAGCCTCGAGATTCGGCGCCTCCGCCTGCGGTGGAGCGGCTCCAGCCGGGCCCGCTGAATAGTTATTATCTTCCGTGACCGTACCGGAAAACGTTTCGTGGGGCTTCGCGCCCGGCATGAGCGTTCCCGGCGTAATATTGAGTTTTCGGGCCACGAAAAACGCGGAAGGAGCGTCGGGAAGTTTTGGCGTGAATTCCTCCTCGCGCGGGGGCGCCGGCGTTTCTTTTTCCACGGAAGCGGGCGCCGTGAAATCGATGGGAAGATAGTCCGCTAAAAAAGGCATGTTTTTACGGGCCGCGAAGGTGATTAAGCACATCAGCCATGCAACGCCGTGATACACGGGGTTCCAAAAATAAAGATCCGCGCGAAGCGTAAACATTCCCGCGCAAAGGCTTGAAAGCGCGAGCGCCGTTGCAAGGGAAAGCGCGAGCGTCTTTTTTGACCCCGGTATAAGAAGCGCGCCGGGAAAGAGCAAAAACGCCAACAGTATGTTGCAGAAGTCCAAAAGGCGCGAGGCTTCACGTATCCAGGATTTCTGCAGGATATCCAGGGCCGCGGTGGCCCACATTTCCACGCCCGGATACTGCGACCCGACGGGCGTGGTAAAAAAATCCGCGCCCGTGGCCGGATCCGTCACGCCGAAAAAAACAAGTTTGCCGCGAAGCAGCGCGGGGTCCGCATGGCCGCCAAGCACCTGCGCAGCCGATATGGTGGTAATGGCGCCGGCCCTGCCCCTGAAATGTATGGGTGTTGTTGCCGCGTACCTGGTGATCGGCGCGGAAATGTCGCGCAGGCGCACACAGGCGTTTCCATCCAGAATGAATTCATCGGGTTTGCAATTAAGAAACGCCGCGGCGGCGCTGAGCGAAAATGACGGATAATAATCGTCGCCCGCCTTGATGACCTGGACAACCTGCCTGAGTTTCTGGCTCGAGCTGCTGGTGGTTACGTTGATGACCCCCCCGCGCAAAGCGCAGGAGGAAAACAGGGTATCGGAGGCGTCGAATCGGTTAGCGGTGAAAAAACTTATTTCACCCAGTTTTTCGGGATGTGACAGCATGAGAAACCGTTGCGCGTAGACAAAGGATGAAGGCGCTATCGCCGCCGGGGCCGCGCCATGTGTCATGGCGCCGGCGCGAAAGGGGAGGACCAAATTTTTAACCTTGCATAATTCGGCGGCCAAGGCGGCATTGCCGGCCGGATCGCTGGTCCGGGGAGGGAAAAGAACGTCCACGGCCACGGCCGCGGGATCGCAGGCGTTTATTTGTTCCAGGCAACGGGCGATTACGCCGCGGGGCCATGGCCAGGCGCCGACTTCGCTGATGCCGGCCGGATCGATGCCGACGATGACCACCGAATCCTGGCGCACGGTCGCGTTGTGAGGGAAGTTGAGGTCGTAGACGATATTTTCCAAAAACCGCAAAGGCCGTAAAAAAAGAATCGCCCCGAGCGCGCAAACCCCTATTGTCAATACAAGCGCCTTTTTCGGGTTCACCTGCCCGCCTCCCGGAACATTTCCTCAATTCTATGATCGCGCTCCTCGTTCCATTGCTCCCACGTATCGTGAGGGTTTTTTGCAAACGTCTCCATCGGCCGCGGCGTTCCTTTTTTATCGATGGTGATGCGCTGCATGGCGCGGACGATTTGCACCCACGCCTCCATACTTACTTCATGGGGACCGGCGACTTCATCGGGTCCCTTTACTTCCGTGAGGCCGGACGGAGCGCCGGAAACCTTCGGATTGTTGGACACCGCCACTTCGCCGTCGAACACCTTCACTTCCGCGGAAGTGTCCGAATTGACCGTGGTTTCGTAGACGGTGCCGTGGACTCCAGCGATCGCGGTGGGAAGCTCGAGTTCGAACCTGGCGACATTGTCCTTGAATTTTTTCATTTTCGTCCACAAGGAACCGATCGAAAATCCGATGCGCGTTTTTCCTTTGTCCGCGCCGTTATCGCGGATGCCGTCGATGGTCAATCTCGTATTTTCTCGCAGACGCACGACCGTTTCACGGTTGAGGATGATTTCGGCTTTTCCGTTCGCGAGCGTTTGGATCACGTCGCCGGGATAGGCGACGGTATTGGAAACGAGCGCGCGCTTTTTATTGTCGGCTTTCGGCGTTATGGTCGCATCGCCTTCAACAAATGTGACGACGCCCTGGATGGCGGAGACTTTTTTTTCAACCGTAAAAGCCGCGCTCTGTTCGGCAGCGGGGTTGAAATCGGGATTGCGGAAACGAAGGACCTGGCCCATGTAAATGATATTGATATCCTTGACTGAAGGATTGTCCCTTAAAAAACGGGAGCAATACTCCGGCGCGTAATACCCATAATAATCGATGCAGAGGAGACTGAAGGTTTCGCTTTTTTTTACCGTGTGGTTGATGAATTCTTCGGTTGGGGCTGATGCGGCATGGATAAAAAGCAAGAGCGCGGCGCTACAGCCCGCTATTTCCACGATGCGCTTGAAAATTTTCATGGCGTTTTATCGGCGATCGTTTACAGAGGAATAATCGGCCCAGCCGCGGCCCGAGCGTGATGATTTCCCTGATTGCGCCCTATAATAAGAGTTATTTTCCAATAGAGGGTGTGACCAAAGCATCCATGTTTTTACAGGGATGCTTCATCGACGATCACTACCACACTTAATATATGATATTTGCTATATTTATAGACATAAAAAAAACCTGCCGGTAAAGAATTCGAACGCAAAGAAAGGAACTATGCATGGGTCGAAGGATTTTTTTATTGGGATGCGCCGCGCTCCTTCTTTTTGCATCATGCGCCCGGGACGGGGAGCGCGCCCCGGTGTACGACGCGAAACAATGTCCCTTTTGCACCCCGCAACCGGGCGCGTGCGGCTACTGTAAGGGATCCTCCAAGTGCTCGTTTTGCAAGGGAACCGGAAAACGTACCACCGTATGGACCGCCGTACCCGGCGAAAACATCGGATCGGGCTCGTACACGGAACAATGCGCTTTTTGTAAAGGATCCGGAACGTGCGGATATTGCGGCGGCATCGGCAAATGCCGGGTATGTAAGGGAACGGGAAACATTAATGACTGGAATTTTTACGAGAACTTCAACAACGAAAAAAAGTAGAGAGCGAACGGAACAATGAAAAAAAAACCGGTATGTCTTATTATCCGCGATGGTTGGGGAAAAGGCAAGAATACTGATGAAAACGCCATTTTCATGGCAAAAACCCCCTATACCGACACGTATGAATCCACCTATCCCACAACGGTCATCGCCACGTCGGGACTGGCGGTCGGGTTGCCCGCTGGCTACCAGGGCAATAGCGAAGTCGGACATCTTAATATCGGCTCAGGCCGCGTCATGTACCAGAGCCTTACGCGCATCGACAAATCCGTTTCAGACGGCGACTTTTTCACCAATAAGGCTTTTTGCGCGGCCATTGACCACGCAAAAAAGAATAACGGCGCCATACATTTAATTGGTTTAATACAGGAAGAAGGCGTGCACGCGGTGACTCGTCATTGCATCGCGCTTTTAAAGCTCTGTAAACAACGCGGCGCGTCAAACGTGCTTGTTCATGCGCTTACCGACGGCCGCGATACGCCGCCCAGGTCCGCGCTGGAACATTTAGCCTTGCTGCAAAAAGGAATCGATGACGTGGGCGTCGGCCGCGTCGCCTCGCTTATCGGCCGCTACTTTGCCATGGACCGCGACAAACGCTGGGACCGAACGGAACGTGCGTATCGAGCGATCATGCAGGGGAAGGGCAAAGCCGTTTCAAATTGGAAGGAAGGCATTGAAGACGCCTACGGCGCCGGGGAAAACGACGAATTCATCAAGCCGCGGCTCATTGATTATAAAGGTATTGGGAGTGACGACAGCGTCATTTTTTTCAATTTCCGTTTCGACAGGACCCGGCAACTTACCAAGGCCATCGTTGAACCCTCGTTTTCCGAATTTCCCACGATTCCGCATAAGCTCTACTTTGTGGCAATGACCCATTATTACGATGATGGTCATTTTGAGGAAGCCTATCCCGAAATTCCCACCGTCAATATTCTCGGCGAAGTCATTTCCAAGAACGGTCTTAAGCAATTTCGAAGCGCCGAAACCGAAAAATTCGCCCATGTCACCTTCTTTTTTAACGGACTGCGCAACGACCCTTTTCCCAACGAAGACCGGGTGCTGGTCAATAGTCCGAAAGTGGCGACGTACGATCTCAAGCCGGAAATGAGCGCATTCGAGGTTCGCGACAAGCTGGTCGAGGCAATAGCTTCCGGCGTTTACGACGTGGTTATTTGCAATTTCGCCAATTGCGACATGGTGGGTCATACGGGCGTTTTTGAAGCCACGGTAAAAGCCGTGGAAACAGTTGACACGTGCGTTCACGACGTCGTCGAAGCGGCGCTGGCCAAAGGCGGCGTATGCCTCGTTACCGCGGACCACGGCAACGCCGAGCAGATGAAGCTGGCCGACGGGTCTCCCATGACCGCCCACACCACCAACCCGGTGCCGCTCATGCTCATCGGCGCTGGAAACGCGCGGCTTCGCGAAGACGGAAAACTCTCCGACATCGCGCCGACCATGCTGGAGTTTTTGGAAATTCCAAAACCCGGCGAAATGACGGGCGCTTCATTGATTTTACGATAACGGCGTTTCGCGAAACGCCCCTGCGCGATAGTCCGCGCTAGATGGAAAATGAGCAATGAAAATCGCTCTGTGCCAGATAAACACCATCATGGGAGACATTGCGGGCAATACCGCGCGGATTCGTGACGCCCTCACGTCTACCTATAAGGACCGGCCGGATTTGTTGGTTTTCTCGGAATTGTTCATTCAGGGCTATCCGCCCAGCGATCTTTTGGAGCAACAATGGTTCATAGATGATTCCCTCGCCGCGCTCGAAAAGGTTCGCTCCTATTCCAGGGAATATCCGGAAACCTCCATTTTATTAGGCTGCGCGCTTCCGGCCGACTCTTCGGGCGGCAAGCGTCTCTCCAATGCCGCGCTTGTCATTGATAAAGGCGAGATCGTATTTCGTCAAAACAAGTCGTTATTACCTACGTACGATGTGTTCGATGAGGAGCGCTATTTCGAACCGGCCCATGCCGTCGGCGTTTTTCCCTTCAAGGGAGAGCGCCTGGGTATTACGATATGTGAAGATGCCTGGAACGATCCGGACATGTGGCCCGAGGCGCCGTACGCAAAGGACCCGATTTCCGTTTTGGCCGAAAAAGGCGCGACCATGTTCATCAATATTTCCGGCTCGCCGTTTCATTTGGGTAAGGAAACGCTTCGTTGCGCCATCATGCAAAAGCACGCGAAAAAGCATGCGTTGCCCTTTCTATACCTTAACCAGGTGGGCGGCAACGACGAGCTTATTTTCGACGGGAATTCCATGGTCATCGACAAACACGGCGTTTTGCGCGTATTGCTTCCGGAATTCGAGGAATCCACGGTTATCGTCGATACGGATGATATGGGGTCGGGCATCGTTTGGCGGGAATTCGATACCATCGAATGCGTTTACAAAGCGCTTTGCCTCGGAATACGGGATTACCTGCGCAAGTGCGGTTTTAAAAAGGCCCTCGTGGGGCTTTCGGGCGGCGTGGACTCGGCGGTCACCTGCGCGCTGGCGGCGGCGGCGCTGGGCGCGGAAAACGTCACGGGCATCACTATGCCGTCGCGCTATTCCTCGACCGGCAGCGTCGATGATTCGCAAACGCTCGCCCGCAACCTCGGCGTGCATTTCAGGCGCGTTCCCATCGACGATGTTTTTACCTCGTACTTGACCGGCCTTGAGCCCCTTTTCGAAGGCCGAAAACCCGACGTTGCCGAGGAAAACATCCAGGCCCGCATCCGCGGGACCATGCTCATGGCATTGTCCAACAAATTCGGCTGCTTACTGCTTTCAACGGGCAATAAAAGCGAAATGGCCGTTGGGTATTGTACGCTCTACGGCGACATGAACGGCGGCCTGAGCGTTATTTCCGACCTCCCCAAGACAATGGTGTACCAGTTGGCGCGCCATATCAACCGCGACAAGGAAATCATTCCCCGGGCGACGCTTGTCAAGGCGCCGTCCGCGGAACTACGGCCCAACCAAACCGACCAGGACACACTTCCTCCCTATGATGCGCTGGACCGGATTTTGGAGTTGCTTATTGAAAAAGGATTTTCCTGCAAACAAATCGTCGAGTTGGGATTTGATGAAAAAATCGTGCGATGGGCGGCTATCGCGGTGCAAAAAGCCGAATACAAGAGAAGGCAGGCGGCGCCCGGACTGAAGGTGACTCCAAAGGCGTTCGGATTCGGAAGGCGCTTTCCGCTTGCGACGAATTATAAACGTTGACAGAAAGGATCGCCATGGATTTCAGCAAGTCGGTAACCGAAATTATCCGTCAACGATTTTCGTGCCGGGCGTATCGTGATACGGTTATAGATGCAGCCGTTGTGGACAACCTCAAAAGCGCGGCCGCGGCTTTTGCCGTCGGTCCGCTTGGATCGAAGGTTCGCTTCGATATCGTCGCGGCAACACCCGGCAACCAAAGCGGCCTTAAAGGCGCCGGCACCTATGGGATGATTAAAAAACCGCAAGCGTTCATCGTGGGCGCGGTTTCTCCGCATAACAAGGGTCTTGAGGATTTCGGGTATGCCATGGAACAATTGGCGCTGCACGCCACCGACGCCGGGCTTGGTTCCTGCTGGATAGGCGGCATATTTTCAAAAAGCAACTTTGCGAAGAAAATCAATGCCGCCCACGACGAAATTGTCCCGGCGGTTGTTTCGCTGGGTTACATTGAAAACCTCGAAAAAGCCAGAAACAGCGCGTGGCGGATAAAAATCAACGCCATCAACCGGATCGCGTGGGAGAAACAGTTCTTCAGTAAAAGTTTCGGGAAACCTATTTCCGTTGAAGAAGCGGGTCTCTACACCAATCCCTTGGAAATGGTCAGGTTGGGCCCTTCCGCTTCCAACAAGCAGCCGTGGCGTATCGTCAAAATGGAAGGAACATGGCATTTTTTCCTTGAGCGCACGAAAGGCTACGGCGACGGCATCATCTTCAAACTTTTTAAACTGGCCGACATCCAGCGCCTTGACATGGGCATTGCCATGTGTCACTTCGAACTTACCGCGCGGCAATCAGGACTTGCCGGAGAATGGAAGGTAATGGAGCCGGACCTTCAAAAGCCGGAACGGACGGAATATGTGGCGAGTTGGGCGGGCGTTTAAGGAACCCCCGAAACAATCCTCCGGAACATAGCAACCACGCTCCATTTGCCGCGCAACGTGCGTACGTCGATGTATTTTTCAGCGTATGAAAGCTTTTACATGCGCACGGACCGGCAAGAGTCGGTGGATCGCCGTGGCTGCACCGGCCATTTTGTTGTATGCCGCCATGACATGGGCCGCGGGCGATTGCCGGCTCACCCTTGCCCGGCTTAAATACGGCGGGGGCGGCGATTGGTATACCGATCCTTCATCGCTTCCCAATTTGGTCGCGGCGGTACGGCAGCGAACCGACGCGCCGCTTTGCGATACCCTGGCGGTGGTAAACGTCATGGACGACCGGCTGTTCAGATATCCTTTTATATATATGACCGGCCACGGCGACGTTCACTTTACGATTGACGAACGCCTTCGATTGAGGAAATTTCTCCTTGGCGGCGGCTTCCTCTGGGCCGACGATTGCTACGGCATGGACAAGAGCTTTCGCAAGGAAATAGCCGCCTTGTTTCCCGAAAATCCCCTCGTTGTCGTCGATCGGACGCATCCTATTTACAAAAGCAAATACGTTCTCGAAGGGCCGCCCAAGATCCACGAACACAACGGCGATCCGGCCCAGGGCCTGGGGGTGTTTTTCGGCAACCGGCTCGCGCTCTTTTACACCTATAGCGCCGACATCGGCGACGGCATGGAAGACCTTGACGTACACCACGACGGCCCGCTTCTTCACGAGGCGGCATTGAAGATGGGCGTTAATATCGTTGCGTGGTTTTTCGACCCTAAACCCGGCGCTTCCGGAAACTCGGGCCGACACGCTCTTTTGCCGAAGAACGAAGGCACCAAGGGCATGAATAAAGATTAACATGGTTGAAAGAATCCTCTCTCCCGACGATCTCATTGCCGTTGAGCAATCGCTTGCGCGATACCGGAGAAACTTCATTCTCCTCAATCTGCTTGACGTCCTGCCAACGGCGATTATCATTCTCTTCGGACTGCTCAGTCTTTTTCAGCTTTGTTTCGCGATATTCCCCTGGACAATACTGCCGCTTGCCTGGGACGCGGCGATCGCCGTTTTTATTCTGTTCACCATGGGGTTCATAGCCGACAAAGGCTTCATTCATGCGCCCTCGCTTCATTATATAGCCGGAATCATGGAAAAGCGGTTTCGGCTTTCGCCGCGATGGCTTTCCCTTGCTTTGGAACTTCAATTCCCGGATGTTTTAGGCTCGGAGCAATTAAAAACCGACGCCTTGAAAATGGCCCGGCACTGTTTACAACAATGCCCGGAAAAATTTCCTATACGCTTTTCCCCTTTTATACGCTCCGCCCTGCCGATTACGATACTGCTTTGGATCGGCCTCACGGCGTTTATCCGGCCTGGGTGCGCCGCGTTCTGGGATCTGCCGTTTACACTGGGCGGCCGGGTTTCCGCCCGGATCGTTCCGGGCGGCGTTACCCTGCCGCTGCATGCATCCGTCAAACTGCGCTGCATTCCGCGCACCAACCGCTACCCCTCGTGCCGTATTGCCGTTAGGGATCTGGAAACCGGCGCCGGCCGATCTATTTTTGTTCGGCCCGACTCATCCGGGGAATTTTCCTTGTCGCGCGACGGGTTGACGCGGTCCTTTGCCTATCAATTCACGCTCGGCATGACGGCTTTTCCTCCCGAAACCGTGCGCGTGGCGCAGCCGCCGACTCTTTTCAGTATGCGCATTCGGATCATTCCGCCCGCCTATGTAGGGTTACCGCCCGCGCTGCTGCAGGAAGGCCGGGGCAGTTTTTCCGCCTTTGCCGGAAGCGTGGCGCACTATTCGATTTCCTCGCCTAGCGCCCTGGCGAGGGCGCGGTTTTGCCCCTCCGCGGGCGATACGGTTCCATTTGTTGTCAAAGGCAATGAAGCAACCGGGGAAGCGCCGGTGCGCCGCTCATGCAGCTATACGTTTTCGCTGGTCGACACCTTTGGGCAAAAAAGCGATTCGCTTTCCCCGTTTTACATCGACCTGACTCCCGACCAACCGCCATTCGTTCATTTCCTAAAGCCGGGGATGAATAAAGAGCTGACGCCCGCGCTTGCCGAGACCTTATGGATCGAAGCGTTTGACGATATCGGTATTAAGCAATGCGCGTTTCATTGGCGTAAAAACACCGAATCTTCCGACACCTCGCATTCGCGCTCCCTTCTCTCCGGCGACGCCGTACAAACCTCCCTTCGCCGCGAATTGGCCTGGGATGTACGCGAATTGTCCCTCTATCCCGGCGATACGGTTTTTTATTGGGCCTCCGTGCGGGACAACGACCCTTTCGACACGTCACATACCGGCGTTTCCGAAACGTTTTGGCTGCGATTGCCGTCCTTTGAGGAGATCAACAAGCGCCTCGTTGAGGGGCAAAATACAACGGACCAATCGCTGCAATCGGCGCAGGCGCGGCAGGACAAGTTGCGCAACACCCTGGAAGACCTCTTAAAATCCACACGGGGCAAGGAATCATTGACATGGGAACAGAAGCGGATCCTTTCGGACCTCAAAGAGAGCGTCAAAGCGCAGTCCGACACGCTTGCAAACGCCATTGAGTCGTTGAAGCGGACCGTTGACCAGCTCAAGCAGCAGGGGCTTGCCGGCCAAGATCTCATCGATAAAATGGACAAGGTAAAAAAGGCCCTTGAGGAAATCGCGCGCGACTACGGCGACAGCCTGCTGTTCGAGCCGCCCCGAAAGAATGAGTCGCTTGGCCTCGATGATCTTAAAAACGCCCTTGAAAAATTCAAGAAGATGCTGCCCGACCTCGCCCAGCAACTTGACAATGCGCTTAAATACCTTGAAATGCTCAAGCGCGATCAACGCCTGGCCGATCTGGCGCTACGGGCCGAAAAATACGGAAAGGAGCAAGTGGATCTCGCCTCCGCGCGTCCCCAAAATCCTCTCGGGCTACAACGGGAAAAAGAGGTGACGAAAAAAATAGAGGAGTTGCTTTCCGACATTTCCAAGAAAACCGACGTCGCCGCGCTCTCGAAGGAAGACCTTCCTTCCCTGCAACAAACCCAATCGCGACTGGAAGCCATGCAAAACGAACTTTCCAAAAACTCTTTGCCGCAAGAAGAGGATATGGACCAAATGAGCGCGGCTCTCTTCGCGTTAGCCCAAAATCTTCGCGACCAACAGAGCAGCGCAATGATGGTTAAGCTTAAAAAGGAAAAGGAATCGCTTTTGGAAATGTCCCATGACGCGCTGAGCATGGCGTCGTGGCAAAAGGAGACGGCAATGGACGCGGCGGGGGAGTCCTCTCGTATGCGCGGAAAAAGCGCCAAAGCCCAGCAAGCGCTGAAACAGGCCTTGCTCACAAGCGCGGAAAAACTGAACGCTCTTTCCATGACGACTCCGCAGGCCCTTCGCCAACTCATGAAACAATATAATGATGCGGCCGAATCCATGGACAGATCCCTGGACGCCCTTAAAAATGAAATGGATGCAGCCGGTGAAATGGAATCCGGAGAACAACGCCTTAATGGTCTTGCCAATTCCCTGCTAGATGTTGCCGGTTCTCTGGATGGAGGCCAGGAAGGACAAGGCGGCGGTATGGGGCAAATGATGGGAGGTTTTCAACGGTTGTCGGGTAAACAAGCAATGATCAACAGCGCCACGGGAAACATCCTCCGGCAAATGTTGAGTGGCCGGGGAATGCCCGGTCAAGACCTTCGGCCGGGCGATGGACAAGGATCAGCGGCGGGAGAAAAAGCCCGGCAAGAGGCGCAGGCGCGGCAAAAGGAAATCGCGGATGCATTGGATAAACTCGCGGAGACCTATGGCAAACAAGCGGGCAGCGGGATGGAAAAAAAAGCAAAGGATTTGGAAGAGGAAGCTCGAAAGCTTGCGAAAATGCTGGAAAATCCTAAACCGGAAATTCAGGAACATCAGCAGCGATTTCTTTCACGTATGCTGCAAACGACTCTTTCCATGCATAAGCAGGATGAAGGCAAGGATGAGCGGCAATCCCAATCCGCGAAAAACGTTTTCCCCTCAACCATTCAAAATTCAGGGAATACCGAATTTAATGATCGTGACTCCTTTTTCCGCATACGGCAAAAAGCGTTTTCGGGAAACTTTCCGGAAAATTACCGTGGGGCCATAAAAAATTATTTCGATTCGCTGGGAACGGTTTTTTTAAAGGATAAATAGCCTGCAAGCATCATTGCGGATTTATATAGCCAATTCAATTACCGGATATTTAGTATATTTGATACCGCTTTCAGTAGTAGCCAAAAGGATGTTACCTTTTTCGGATCATTCTCAATGTCCGATTCTATCCCTAGCCAACCAAGATTGCCCGGCCACGCGCCCGATAAAATAGCTATTCTCGCGCTTACCGCTCTAGGCATTGTTTTCGGCGACATCGGTACAAGCCCGCTCTATGCCCTTCGTGAATGTTTTTCGGGTTCGACCGGCCTTGCGCTCACGGATTCGAATATTTTCGGCGTTGTTTCCGTTATATTCTGGACCCTTGTTTTAATCGTATGCGTAAAATACGTCCTCATCGTCATGCGCGCGGACAATCGCGGTGAAGGCGGTATTCTGGCGCTTATGGCGCTGGTGATCGGAATGAAGACGGGATTCCACAAAAAATTATACGGATTTTTCGTTTTATTGGGAATTTTAGGTGTTGCGCTTTTATTCAGCGATGGAATGATAACCCCGGCTATCACTGTTTTAACGGCAATTGAAGGTTTAACCGAGGCCACGCCCGCTTTTAAACCATTCATTATTCCTCTCTCACTGATAATTCTGACCGGCTTGTTTTTATTTCAATCAAAGGGAACCGCCAAAGTCGGGGCGCTCTTTGGCCCCGTTATCGTTGTATGGTTCATGACCATCGGATTTCTTGGCGTTTTGGAAATTCTCAAGCAACCAAGAATTCTCGCGGCCCTTAATCCATTGTGCGCAATTACCTTCTTGCTCCATGACGCGGCGCACAGCTTCGCCGTTTTAGGATCGGTGTTTCTTGCCGTGACCGGAGCGGAAGTGTTATACGCGGACCTGGGGCACTTTGGCCGGAAACCCATCCGTCTTGCGTTGTTTGCCTTGGTTTTTCCGTGCCTTATCCTTAATTATTTCGGCCAGGGGGCTTTTCTTCTGACCGCGCCGAAATCCATTCAAAACCTTTTTTACCTTATCGTTCCCGAAAAGCTTCTCTATCCCATGATCGTATTGTCGACAATCGCGGCCATTATCGCTTCACAGGCGGTCATTTCCGGAGCTTTTTCGCTTGCTCGCCAAAGCGTTCAGCTCGGGTTTTGGCCCCGGCTTCAAATCCGGCACACCTCCTCAAGCGCGATCGGTCAGGTATACGTTCCTTTTGTCAATTGGTGCCTGATGGTGGGGGTCATTGTCCTGGTCTTGATGTTCCAAACATCGGGGAACCTGGGGGCGGCCTACGGAATCGCGGTGTCGGCAACCATGGTCATCACCACGACGCTCATTTTATTCATCGCTCGCGGTAAATGGAAAATTCCTTTGCCGCTTTTAATCCTCATGGGCGTCGTATTCCTGAGCATCGACGGTGTTTTTTTCGCGTCCAATCTTCTCAAAATAAAGTCCGGCGGCTGGATCGTTCTTTTCATTGCCGGTTTCATCTATCTCTTTATGAAAACGTGGCTTGACGGAAGAAAAATATTGCGCGAAAAAGTAATCGCCCAATCCATCGATCTGGGCGCGTTCGTCCAATCCATTCAGCAAGACCCGCCGCAACGTGTTTCGCGCACCGCGGTATTTCTGGCCGGAAACCCCTTGGGCGTTCCCGGCGCCCTCCTGCACAATCTCAAACACAACGAAGTGCTCCATCAGCATACCGTTATTCTATCCGTAACAACCGGGGAAGCGCCGTTCGTTGACGCCGACCATCGTTTCGCCGCCGAATACCTCGGGGCCGGCATTTACCGCATCATGGCCAACTACGGTTTCAGCGAAACCCCCGACATTCCAGCGTTTTTAGAGAGCATTCAATTTACCGACCTGCGTTTCGAGCCCATGAAGACGACGTTTTTCTTAGGCAGGGAGGTGTTGGTCATCGGCGGAAAGGGCGGCATGCGACAGTGGCGGAAAAAAATATTCCTGTTCATGTCGCACAATTCCCTTAATGCGACAAGTTTTTTCCGGCTGCCCGCCAACAGAGTCGTGGAATTGGGCGCGCAAATAGAATTATAGCCGCGCGCCGTATCGGTCATGCTGTGGACTTTGGTCATGATCGTTTGCGTGAAATACGTCATGTTCGTCATGCGCGCCGACAACCGCGGCGAAGGGGGCATATTGGCGCTCATCGCCCTGGTTACCCGCGCCCAACACGGCGGGGCGGGAAAAAAATATTATGGTTATTTCATTCTTTTGGGAATCCTCGGGGTAGCGCTTCTTTACAGCGACGGTATTTTAACGCCCGCGATCACCGTACTCGGCGCGGTGGAAGGGCTCACCGAGGCCACGCCGCTGTTCAAGCCCATCATCATCCCGATATGCCTTATCATCCTTATCGCGCTTTTTCTCGTTCAATCCCTTTGTTAAGTGGTGCCTGATGGTCGGCGTCATCCTTCTGGTCCTTATTTTCCGAAAATCGGGCAACCTGGCCGCCGCTTACGGCATCGCGGTTTCCATCGACATGCTCATTACAACCCTGCTCATCACGGTCATCGCCCGGAGCCGGTGGCGATCGCCGCTATGGCTGGTCCTGATCGGGGCCGCGGTGTTCCTGTGCATTGACGGATCGTTTTTCCTCTCCAACATCCTGAAAATACGCTATGGCGGATGGATTGTTTATGTCGCATAATTCCCTCAACGCAACGAGCTTTTTCCGCATTCCTCCCAACCGCGTGGTGGAACTGGGCTCCCAGATCGAATTGTAATAATCGGAATAATTGTTTTAAAAACGGGGTAGAAACGCCCTATCACGGGGTTTCTACAAAGACGACGACGTCAATTTCCCTATATATTCCCGCAGGGTCTCCAAAAGCCTGCTTTCCGGCACCTTTTCCATCGGTTTCCCTTTAACGAATAGTTGACCCTCGCCTTTTCCGCCGGCAACGCCGATGTCGGCGTCGCGCGCCTCGCCCGGCCCGTTGACGATGCAGCCCATGACCGCGATTTTGATGGGTGTTGTCAGTCCGGCTACCATTGCCTCGACTTTTTCGGCGAGCGCCGAAACATCGATTTGGGTTCTTCCGCAAGTAGGGCAGGCGATGACCACGGGGCCTTGCATGAGGCCTAAGGATTTGAGGATCTCCTTGGCGACATGGATTTCCTGAACCGGATCACCCGATAGTGAAACGCGCACGGTATCGCCGATGCCTTCGGATAGAAGGGTCCCGATACCTACCGCCGATCTGATGGCGCCGGAGCGCACGGTTCCCGATTCGGTGATGCCGATGTGCTGGGGGTAGTTCGTATGCAGGGAAAGCAGGCGGCAGGCGTCGATGGTTGTTGGAACGTCGCTCGCCTTTATTGAAAAAATAACGTCGTTAAAACCGAAGGATTCCATCATTCGGATATACCCTTGCGCGCTTTCAAAGAGCGCCTGGGCGCAAGGCGAACCGTATTTTTCCAGAAGCGGCTTTTCCAGGGAACCGGAATTGACGCCGATACGCACGGGTATTTTTGCGTGTTTTGCCGCATCAATGATTTTTTTAACCCTGTCGATCGAGCCGATATTGCCGGGATTGATGCGCACCTTGTCGGCGCCGGCTTCTATGGCCGCTATGGCAAGCTCGTACTGGAAATGGATATCGGCCACCAGGGGAACGTTTGTTTGCAAGCGGATACGGCCGAACGCGGCCGCGGCATCTTTGCTCGGCACTGCGATGCGAACGATGGCGCACCCGGCGCGCGTGAGCGCTTCAATTTGGGAGAGCGTTGCATCAACGTCGTTGAAGGCGGTGTTGGTCATCGATTGAATGACCACCGGCGCGCCGCCCCCTATGTGGACGCCGCGCACGGAAACGACGTTCGTTTGTTTCCGGGAGTACATGGGCCGGCTACATCGCCCGGATAATCAGGGATATTTTGGGGCCGTTGACTCCCGAGACCGAAATGCTGCCGCCGCCCGACTTCATTTTGTATCCGTCAAGACGGGTGCAGAAGCCGTTGGCGTTGCCCTTGTACTGGACATCGACCGTCAGCACCTTGCCCTGGTTGTCCCAGTTGCGCTCATGGACCGCGCTGACGTTGGAAACCGATTGAAGGGACAGAATAACGTCGTTTTTAAGCCTGAACGTGGAGACGCCGGAAACGCTGATGCTCAGCGTCGTTCCGTTGTTCTGCTGGTTCTGCCAGTCCTTGATGACGGCGTCCAGAAGCTTTTCAATCGCTTTTTGCGAGGCCTGAGCAATGGCCTGGTTGCCCGCGGTGTTCGGACTTATATGGACCTTTGCCGCATGCGCCTGGGACGAACCGATAATGGCGCCGGTGGAACAATTGAGCGCTTTGAGAGTCACGTCGGCCTGCACCGAGACCATGCCGCCGAGGTTTTGCGACATGTTCTTGGCTTCCCTGCTCACCGCGGTTCCCGTAATGATCACTTCAGCGCCGCTTTGCGCTCCGATACCCGCGGCTGCCGCGTTGTCTCCCGCGAGCGCCGCCATTTTTTGGTCCGAAGCGCGTATTGCCGCCGAGACCTTCGGGTCTATGAGATCGAACTCATACGGGTCTTTTAAAAATTGGAGTATGGTGTTTTCGGCGGTTTGATTGGAGGGTTCGTCGGTTCCGACGTTGTTTTCGTCCACGACCACCATGGTACGGGGCTTGTTCATTGACTCTATAAGTATATGAAAAGAGGCAAGATCCCGGCGCATGGCTGTTTTGGAAAGAAGCGCCTTGATCCGCACTTCGAAAAGGCCGTCGGAAGTCTTGCCTTCGCTGATTTTTTCAAAGCTTTTTACCGAGCCGACGGTCTTCGTGATGATCAGGTCTTTTTTAACCTGGAAATTCTCTATTTCCGTCTGTGAGAGCAGGATGGTTCCGATGCCCTTCTCTATGGCGTCGCGTTTCGCGGCTACTATCGCCTCATCGGCATTCGCGCCCAGGCCGTGTCCTTCCGCAATGATACTGTCGTCTTGAGCAAAGCAAAAAACGAAAAAACCCGCTAAACACAACCACGATAGCGCATACCGTTTTTTATTCATGGGTATATTCCTCCAGGTGGGGTTACTCCAGCCCAACAAACTAAAACATAAGATACACTTTTCAGATTGGATTGTCAATAAAAGACGCCGGTATAATTTTAAATTGGAGATGCGATGTGGATTGACGCCCATGGCGCGCCCGACACCGCGACATCTTGCCTGGATATTGGTGACTTCCCTGCGTTGCCATTATAACCCGGCAACCGTAGGATAGTTGGTAAGAGCGGGTTTTGCCTCCAAAAATCCCAAGGCTTTTTCACCTATCATTTCAAGTGATGACGCGGTCTGAACGGCCCGGTAAAATTCGTGGCCGAACATAAAATTTTGGGCGAAGTATTTTGTAAATTCCTTGATTCTTCCAATCGCCTTTTCCGGTGGAAAGTCATCAACGACATAGGAAAAAAGATTTTTCCAAACGTGGGCGTAATCAATGACCGCGCACTTGCCCGTGATTTCGCTGAAAATCCATGGTTTGACAATTGCCATTCTTCCCGCCATGAGCCCGGCGACGTGGTTCAGGGAGGAAGATTGATCCCGAACCTGTTGCGCGGAAACAATATCGCCGTTGCCGATTACCGGCAGGGTGGTGATTGACGCGATCCATTCAAAAAGCTCCCAGCGAGCCCTGCGTTTGAGTTTTTCGTTGAAAAAACGCGGATGAACGAAAACCGCGTCAACGCCCTCGTCTTCCATGATTTTTAAACGTTCAACGAGTTTTTCTTGCCACCCCGGCTCATCATCGCCCAGCCTGCACTTGACCGTGAGAACGCCCTTCCACGGACGCCTAACCGAAACTATCGCTTGCGTAAATCTGGCCCGGTCCCGGAAAAGAGCCGCGCCATAACCCCGCGGCAGTATCTCGGGCGCGGGGCAGGCGGCGTTGATGTCGAGGGCCGAGGGCCGCGCCGCCTGCAAGGCGTCGATGATCGCGGCAATGTCCTCTTCCCCGCTTAGCGCGAGTTGAAACCAGACGATCCCCTCACAATCTCTTTTTTTAGTAAAGGGCGTAGCGCCGATTTTTTCGTGGAGAAGCGCCTTGCCCGAAAGCATTTCGGTGAAAAGCGCGCCGTAGCCGCCGAAACCGGCGACAAGACGCCTGAACGCGCTGTGGGTGACGCCGGCCATGGGGGCGCAAAAAAGAGGCGGATCAATGGTCAGGTTTTTTAAAATAAGGGGATTGGGGTACATTTTATTGTGTAGAGACGCGCGGCCGTGCGTCTCTACTGCATTGTCGTAATGATGTTTTTAAACACGATTCCGGCCGCGATATAAACAATGACCGTTACCGTTCCTATCGTCCAATAGGTATTTGATGCGTCAATCAATTGGGCGTCATCGTTATCGTCATTGTGTAGCGACGCGCGGCCGAGCGTCTCTATGGCGCGTACTGTTTTCCGATTCAGCCATGCCTCCGCGATTATATAGCCCGCGCACGGAAATATCAGTCCCGTAAGCGCCCAGCAGAGCGCCCAACGCAGGGGCGCATTCCAAAACACCTGCGCGACGAACGCTCCTTCGATCGCGAAACCGATACTTATTTTGGAAAGCGTCGCGAGAGCGCCTAGCACCCTCCGCACGCTCTCTTCATGCGCCAATGCCTTTGTTTGAAAAGCGTGGAGATTGAGCGGATCATAGAGATCCTCCTTCGCCTGAGCGTCCAACCGTTGCTTGATCGTCTCAATGCATTCGGGCAATCGATCGATGATAAACGGTAAACGTATGGCGCCGCCGGAAACCATGAGGGCGCCGAAGCCTTTAAGCAGTGGAATTTTGACATAGCGGAATCGTATGACGCGGTCGAAATGGACGATTTTTACTTTATAGGGACTTTTCTTGATGAGGCTGTTGTCGGTAACGACATACGTCGTATTACACAATTCATTGAGAATCATGGCTAAAAAAAGCGCCGCGAAAGTGATCGTCAGGCTTCCCACGATGGATAATCTGACAAGCGGCATATAGAATTCGCGAAAAACCGCCAGATATAATAAAACGGGCGGAATCCAGCACAGCAGTATCAAGCCGAAGGAAATTCGCGGAAGGTTTTTTGCCATCGCGAAAATATACGATTGATAGTGAAACGTTTTTTCCATCTTAGTGTCGCAGCATTTCCATGAAGGTGGTTTCGTCGATGACCGTTACATCCAGTTGAAGGGCTTTATCGAGTTTCGATCCGGGCTCGCTTCCCGCCACGACGAAATCGGTTTTTTTACCGACGCTTGACGACACGGTCCCTCCCCGGCTTTCGATAAGCGCCTTCGCTTCCTCCCGCGAAAGGTCGGAGAGCGTTCCCGTTAAAACGAACGTTTTTCCGGAAAGGGACGCCTCCGGTCCCGGTTTGGGCATTCCCGCGCAATTGACGCCGAGACGCCGAAGCCGCTCTATAAAATCCTTGTTTTCCTGTCTGTCAAAATACATCCTGATGCTTTCCGCCACAAGGGGACCGATGGACGGGATGGATTCCAATGCGTCGGCGGGCATCGTATACAGGTCCGCGAGGTCTCCCACTTCCTGCGCAAGCACGCGGGCCGTTTGAGCCCCCACCATACGGATGCCGATGCCGTTAAGGAGTTTGTCCACGGGATTGTTCTTCGCTTTTTCCAGGGAGTTCATGATATTTTTAGCCGATTTTTCACCCATGCGTTCAAGGCCCGCCAGGTTTTCGGCGGTAAGGGTAAAAAGATCGGCCGCGCTTTTAACCATTCCGGCGGTTATGAGCTGCTCGATGAGCGCGGGTCCCATGCCTTCGATGTTCATTGCCGAGCGCGAAACGAAATGGTTGAGCGCCGCGAATCTCTGGGCTTCGCACGATGCGTTGACACAGCGCAGGGCGACCTCCTCCTTGAGCTTTACAAGCGTAGCTCCGCACGATGGGCATGCGGACGGAACCATGAAAGGCGCGAGCGACAGCGGGCGATTTTCGACGGCGACCCTGACAACCTTTGGGATGATCTCCCCGCCTTTTTCGATTTCCACGCTATCGCCCACGCGAATGTCGAGACGCTTTACTTCCTCATAATTATGCAGCGTCGCGTTGCGGATGGTGGTGCCGGCGAGGAGCGCGGGGGCGAGCCGCGCCACGGGAGTTATCACGCCGGTGCGGCCCACCTGCGCATCGATGGCCAGCACGGTGGTAATCGCCGTATCGGGCGGGTATTTGAACGCGATGACCCACCGGGGGCATTTGGCCGTGGCGCCGAGACGCTTCTGTTGATCGATGGAGTCCACCTTGATAACGACGCCGTCGACCGGGAAGGGCAGCGCATGACGTTTGTCCGCCCAGAGCTTGCAAAATTCAAGCACCGCGTCGGCCGAATCGAGCCGGGACTCGTGGGGCGCTACGGGAAATCCCTGGGAAACGAGGAAATCAAGATTGGCGCCATGGCTATTTGCATGGTGATCGGACAAACAAAAATGCGCCGCGAAACTCAATTGCCGCGCGGAGACTTCCTTAGGGTCAAGGAGTTTGAGCGTTCCGGCCGTGGTGTTGCGCGGGTTTTGCATGGGCTTTTGGCCGCTCTCCGCCATGGCTTCATTGAGCGCTTGAAAATGCTCGAAAGTCATGTATACTTCACCACGGACCTCAAAAGCGCCCTTGTAATAAATGGACAGGGGAACTTCGCGAATGGTACGGATATTGGAAGTTACCTCGTCGCCCGTTGTTCCGTCGCCGCGTGTTATTCCCTGCGCGAAAACGCCGTTTTTATAGCGCAAGGCGGCGGCGACGCCGTCAACCTTGCATTCGCCGACAAAGACGATCTTTTCTCCGGGCAGCAGGCGCTCAATGCGTTCGATCCACTCTCTCACCTGCGCCTCGTCATAGGTGTTTTCAATGCTCATCATGGGAACCGAATGGCGGACTTTGGTGAACTCCCGCGTCGTATCGGGGGCGATGCGCTGCGTGGGAGAGTCCGGCGTGATCAAGGCGGGGTGTTGTTTTTCCAAGGCGACGAGCCGCGCGTAGAGCTCGTCGTAGTCCTTGTCGGAAATGAGCGAGTCGCCGCGGCCGTAGTAGGCGGCGTCGTAGAGGCGTATTTTTTCCCGAAGATCCTTGAGAGTATTTTCCGTATTTGACATCCGCGTTTCCTCAATCCCCGGGGGACTTGTAAGGAGTTGGTTTTAATTAACAATTGAGTAAGTCCCCCCGCGGGCGACCCTTGGAAGTTCCTGGAGAGGGAGGATTGAGGGGGCGTAAACAGTGCGCCGTATTAAACGGAACTTATTTACTTTCCTTCTTTTTCACCACGATCTGGTTTCCCGTAACGGCGATTACCGTGACGGGAACAAGCTTGCCGATATATTCTCCCGACGATACCACGTCCAGGCGCTTGCCGCCGATGAAGGCGATTCCGGCGGGATGCAAGGCGGTGACGGTGGAGCCGTCCATGCCGATATAGTGTTGCTGCTCAGCCGGCTGGGAGCTTACCCCTTCGGCCTGCGAAAGCGTGGTTTTAAGGGATGCGGGCCCCCTGGCGATCATGCGTATCCCTGCCACTACCAGCACGGGAATGAGCACCGCGTCCGCGGCAACGAAAAAATATCCCGCGCCCATGGACACATGAGCAAAAGCCGAATAGAGGGAATAGCCGAAAAGCCCCGCGGCGGCAATCGAGAGAAATCCGCCGGAAGGAATGAAAAATTCCGCGATAATGACCAGGGTTCCTAAAACCTGTAAAACAATTGGTAATAAAAGGCTATGCATTGTTTTTCCTTGAAACGATGATTTTACTGCGGGATATGGTCGTGACGACGATTGCCGTCCCTTTTTCGATGAAGCCCCCTTCGGTGACGACATCGAATACGCGGTCGCCTATGCGCGCTTTTCCCGACGGCCGAAGCGGCGTGACGACTTCGCCGTCGTCGCCTTCCTTGACATTGACAATTGCGTTTGAATCGGCATGGGAGCCTTCCAGCGTTTCGCTGAGGTACGGTCCCTGAACGACCTTTGAAAAAGAGGGAATGACAAATCGTATAAAACAGATGCCGCCCACGAACGCCGCGATAAAGCTGCCCAGTACCCTGCCGATGTTTCCGATGAGTTCACGCGCCTGCCAGGGCATGGAGGGCGAGGGGATGATGAAATCCTGAAAGGAAAGGATAATGCCGATGATGATACAGGCGATTCCCGCGATGCCGGCAATGCCGAAGCCCGGAAGCACGAAAATCTCGATTCCCAGCAGGATGACTCCCAGAACGATGATCAGCAGTTCGGTATAGGTGGCCAACCCGACCATATATTGCCCGAAAAACACCAATCCCAGGCACAGGGCGCCGATGATTCCCGGAACGATCAAACCGGGCGTTTTATACTCGATATAAATCGCGGCGAATCCGATGATCAGGAGAAGAGGGCCTATGAGCGTAATGAAGCGAACCAGGCCTTCGGACCAATTGGTTTTAATCCGAATGATTTGATAATTGGCGATATGCCGGGCGGCAAGCAGCTCCTCAATGCTCTCAACGCTCATTTTGGAAAATCCGAGTTGTTTGGCCTCGCTATCGTCCATGGTAAGCAATTGGCCCCTTTTAACGATGGTCTTTTTGTCAATGATCGTTTTTTTTATACTCGGCGAAAGATCGGCGAATCCGGCGGAATCGATATAAAACGACGAGTCGCGCATGGTCGCCTTATATACCACCATGTCCGGGGTGACCATGGCCTCGGCAAGCACCGGGGGAAATCCATTGCGTTTGGCGCGCGTGCGGAACTTGGCCCGCAGGGGCGATTGGAATTTTTCGCCCAGCATTTGGGGCCCCTCGTTGGTAAGGGCGATGGGAGCGCAGTCGCCGATGGTGGTGTTGCGCTTCATCACCAGTTCGCTGCATGCCAGCGCGATAAGGGAACCGGCCGAGATTGCCTTGGTCTTTACATATCCTATGGTTTTCCCTCGCGGCGCGTTGAGCAGCGTGTCCACGATCTGAAACGCGGCGTCGACCCTTCCGCCGAACGTGTCCATTTCCAAAATAATCAAGGCGTCGGGATACTCCGAAGCCTCGCGAAGCGCCCTGGAGATGAATTCGGCCATTGCCGGCTCGACGTCTCCTTCCACGGGAACGACGAAAATTTTTTGGGGAGAGGACGAGGGAGACTGAGTTGACGGCGTGGTCGGAGAATCCTTGCTATAAGTAAATGATACAAAAAGCGCCAATAAAAATAGTGTGCGAAGCGCGATATTTTTTTTCATAATTCTTTGCAAGCAGGTTTAATGGTGCTTATATACAAATATATAACACGCCGGCTGTTCCAAACCTTACGGTGCTATCCCCCTGTCTTGGGCGTCCCCTTTAATAAGTGGGCATGGGGGATTTATGAAAGCCCATGCCACAACCTTAATCAAGCATATCCCGCCGGCAACCGCCGGAATCCCGAAAAGCGGGACGAATAGGGTGGAGCACAGGGCCATGCCAAGCGCGCCGCCGAACAGGTCGGCCGCGTACAGGGTTCCCGCAGAGGTGTTTTTCATGGATACGAATTGCGCGCCCGTAAATAGGCCCATCGCGCAGTGGGCGCAATAAAAAAGGATTGCCGGCGGATACGGAAGCGCCGCGAGCAGTCCCAGCGAAGCAATACAATAGATGCCGATAAAGAGATCGGGAAGGGGAAACCGCCGTATCAGCGTGCCTGATACGAATCCGCATGTCAAGGACACAAGAAGTAGGGAAATCCGTGAATAGAGGAGGCCATAGGTGGATTGGTACAGCACAAGAAGCGCGATCGAGTATACGCCTGTCGCGAATCCGGTGGTTCCCATGGAAAGGATTTCCTTGGATTTAGGCAGCACGGCTATGGATAGAATGAGCAATAAAAAAATGATGCCCGCAACCGTCAAAGAAGTCGCCTTGAACTGCTCGGTCCATAACCGTAGACCAAGCAGCAGCGCTATGGGCCGCTTCGCGGTATTGATTAACGTTTCCTTCGGCGCTCCATTAACGGTCGCTATTCTTTCCGGAGAGACCGACGGAATGATAACCGTTTCAAGGTACTTCGTGTAAACGTGCGGTTTCCACGATTCGCGCAATGGTTTGTCGGAAGCCATAAAGGTGTATCCATTGCCGGGAAAAACAAGCACATCCGCAAATACCCGTTTCAGGGTGTTGAAAAGAACGCCGTACAATTGTTTTTCCGTGCTGCTCATGTAGTTTTCACTCATGGGCAATGTAAAGGAAAACACTCCCGAATCAGTCATGAGGGATCGCATTCTTTGAAAAAAGGAAATCGTGTAAAACCTACCGGAAGCCGCGGTTTGGGGCATGCTGCCGCCGAGCAGGATTATATCGTATCGCTTACCGAAGGAGTAGGTTTCCGGGGCCGCCAGGATGCTTTTTACGGAGGCGATACGTGGTTCAGACTCGATGCAATCGATGGAAAGCCCTAAGTATTTTTCCAGTTCAACGCGATGACCTTTATCGAAAATGATCAGCGCATTCCCGTGGCGCGAGCGCTGGGCCATGGGAATATGAACAGCCTGCTCGATGAAGGGCTTTTCAGCGGTCGATTTATAGACGCATCCATTGAGCATGAACGTTGTATCCCCGGCGCCGGGCATTTGTACGATTTCTCCCTCGCGGCCGTAAATAACCTTGGAAAACGGAAACGGGTATTTCCAATGCTGGGAAAGATCGTTAAACGAAAAAAGCGCTATAACTGCAAGCAAAGGGAACGTAAGGAAGAGGTTTTTTCGCGCGATCACGAGGAGCGGCAGGATGGCGAGCAGAATGATGAGATCGTTATTAAAATAAAGCAAAACGCCCGCGTACACGATCATCGAACCCGCGAGCGCTCCGAGGCTTTCCACTCCGTAAGGGTTGCGCGTTCGATTA